>Ga0123341_1002234_pt1 | contig 15726 bp, 10 predicted proteins | sample Turbeapinknodule_FD_89959 | JGI IMG/M metagenome (GOLD analysis project Ga0123341, IMG submission 89959) | Root nodule microbial communities of legume samples collected from Mexico - Turtle bean Mexico pink nodule | ecosystem: Host-associated > Plants > Roots > Nodule | place: Mexico: Nepantla... | reverse complement strand
TGGTCTGCATACGTCTTTCCAACTAGCCCAAGCAATTGGCTTAGACAGTTTCCCCCAACCCCACAAGAATCTTGTTTGAATGCTTATAATCCTTTTACACACCGAAACCGGTGCTCTGAACAAAGAGAGGTAGTACAAAGGGACGGCATTTAGAACAGAGTTAATTAGACAAATCCTCCCTGCCAAGGATAAAAACCTCCCCTTCCAAGCACTGAGCCTTGCTTTAAGCTTGTTTAGAATCGGTTCCCAGAACTGTTTCTTCCTTGGGTTCCCTCCCACCTCCAGTCCCAAGTACTTGAAGGGTACCTCCATCTGAATGCAGTTCAAAATCTTAGTGAAGCATACTATAACATTGCTTTGTACATTAATACCTGCTAGCCTTGATTTATGGAAGTTAATCTTCAGTCCTGAGGCTAGCTCAAAGCCCCTCAGAATGGCCTTCAAGGTTACTACATTGTCAATGGTATCTTCACATAGAAAGAGAGTATCATCTGCGAACTGGAGAATACACATCTCCACCTCCTGCCTTCCAATCTTGAGGCCTGTCAACATATTAGCCTTCAAGGCTTGTCTTACTAACCCTGCAAGGCCTTCTGCTACCACTATGAAAAGGAAAGGTGCTAGGGGGTCGCCCTGCCGCAACCCTCTAGATGGCTTAAACTCTTCCGTAGGGCTCCCATTGACTAACACATATAGGAAAAGAAACATGTGGGCTAAGCCCATTACATAATTATGAAATATCTAACAATATCTATAATATCTCATAATATCTAATTATATCTAACAACACAAATAGAAATATCTAACAATATCTATAATATTCATAATATCTAATAATATCTAACACCCCCCCTCAAGCTGGTGCATATAAATCATATGTACGCAGTTTGTTACAAATGTTATCAATCCAAGGTCCCCCCGTAAGGGTTTAGTAAAAACATATGCTAATTCATCATTTGAATTCACAAAACTTGTCTTTATCTCTTGATATAATCATTTCTCAAATGAAATGAGAATCAATCTCAATATGTTTGGTCTTTTCATGATAAACTGGATTTGAGCTAATATGAAAAGTAACCTGATTATCACATATAAGTGTCATTTGAGTGACCTCTCCAAATTGCAATTCTTTAAGTAACTGTTTAAGCCAAATAAGCTCACAAGTAGCCGATGACATAGCTCTATATTTAATCACAAACATGAGAATAATAATCAGGAAGGCCATGCAAGTCCAATAACATGAAGAACTTGGATCTTTGCTCTAGTTCTAGAGAAGGAGTGGAGGTAGGAGGCAATAACTCATTAAAATCATGAAGAAGAGCATGAAGTTTACCCATATATACCACCATTGTACAATCAAGACGTTTGGCAGCAACAACTGTGAGGAGATTTTGACACTCACCATAGAGACGTTGAGTATCATTGGTGTATAATAATTTTGCTTGTTCCCAAACTTTTGAACATGTTTCATAGGTATGAAAAATTTGTTTTAAAGATGAGTAAATGGTAGATTTGATAATAATGCATAATTGAACATCAATTTTCAACCAACTAGAAACCTCATTTTCAGCAACAATGGGACCAGTAAGATGATCAACATAATAACCTTGACTCTTGAGCCATAATTTAATATCTGAGGTCCAAGTGTCATAATTGGTTCCATCCAATTTTTCAATGGAGAGATGACATTGGCATATTTAGTATAAATAGACGGATCTGGTATAGTGACAACAAAAGAAGCCATAGATGACAAGAACAAATCTAGTCACTAGCCAATTGGCAACAACAACAATGATGATGCCTTCGGTGAAAACTTCGGCAAGACTCTAACAGCGGCTTCAGCGAGAGTTCGACAACGGCTCTGACATCAATGAGGCGGCGGGGCAATGGCTGGAAAATACTAGTGAACAGTGGGTTCACCAACAAAAATTGAACCCTAACCGTATGCTATGATACCGTATTAAAAAAAGGAAGAATATGATAAATTCCTTGTGTATATTGAAGACATTGGGTTATGCTTATACAGAAAAAGAAACGTATAGGCCAAGCCCATTACACAAATAGAAATATCTAACAATATCTCATAATATCTAATAATACCTAATAATATTTAATAATATCTAATAATATCTAATAATATTTAATAATATCTAACAAGTTCAATAGATGATTCTAAAATTATATTCTCAGATCCACATATGGGTATATTGTCACAATTTGCAACTCATTAGTTTTTTTTTTTCATTTTATGCTATGAATTGAAAAACATAAGAAACAGAGTCATGTGATCTGTTGCTCCTAAATCAAGAATCCAAGTATCCTGAGATACATGCCCAACTATTTATATTGAATAAACTTTTATATCTTGTGGACAAGGTACTCGATTCAGAGGACTTTCTTATTGCTTCGATCATTGTTCTTAACGATCAAGTTCCTCCTTAGAGGCTTTCATATCAAGATCTAGTTGAGGAGGAGCACTGGGTTGATTTGTGTCTTGGTGTTTTGAGATAGTATTGCCTGCCCATTTTTGTGAGGTTCCTTTGTTGCTTCCTATGCGTTCCACTAATTTGTTTCTCCCATGGAGTTTGAAGCATATTTCTTTAGTATGCCTAGATCTTTTAAAATATGAACAATAATCTCCATGGTTGCCTTTTGTAGCGGGCTTTCCTCCAATATTTGATCCAGACAACCCTTTTTATGATAGAGCTTGTGTTAGAGGTTCCTCCATTAAGTTTAATGTCCCTCTGAATCTCTTCTCCCTTGATAGTTAAGAACACTTTTGATAGAGAAGACAATTTTTCTCTCCCTAAGTTTTGTACTCTGATTGGGTCATATTCATGTTCACATCATAGGAATTTAAAAATTCCTCATCTTTCAACAACTTCAACATGTGCAGCAACACTTGCTTTGCACATCTTCAAATTTTGGTATTGATCTAATTTGATCCACAACTCATTCAAAAATCCATGATATTCTAATTTTGAGAGAGAAACTTTTCTAGTATTAAACACCTTGGTTCCAGTGTCATATGAAGCAACAAAATAGCTTTTCAAAGCAAAGTTGTTATATAGGTGTTTCATAATTAGGAGATAATTACTCCGTAATTAAGTGCAAATTTCATTATCTATTTATTAGGACAAATTTGGTATCTTTTAGTGATTGATTTGATTTGTATAACTTTAATTACCTATTATTTCTTGCTTTCATTACCTATTATTTCTTTTCTTAATTAGGTTGAAACAATCTATAGATTGAGACTGTAATCACATTTGTAAATACATCTCAGATATATATTTCATCTATTTCTTTCAACTAAAAGTCATCCCAATTTCTTTAGCATAAGAATAGAACATAATTATGACTCATGTCAGCAACTGTGGAATACCACAACCGGGTCCTGTTCTGTGAATATTCATTATCCCCAATCTCAAAATTAGGTCATTTGACCTTGGTCCTCCACCATTGATGTAGTCTAATCTTGATAGTCCTTTTAAACTCCTCCAAATGTACTGAATCCACTGCAAATAATTTCAGCCATAAAACCGGTGGGGATCCACCACATTTGGATCCATAGAAATTGGTGATTGGGGGTGGTCGGTGGTGGCAGAGACAGCAGAAATAGAACCCCCAAGATTTGGAGCTCTATTACCAACTTGAAAAAAGAGAGAAAATAAATGTTTTATTGATCATTGTTGCATAATCAAGAGAATTATTCTGTAATTAAGTGCAGATTTCATTCTCTATTTATTAGGATAAATTTGTTAGTGATTTGATTTGTACACCTTTAATCACTCATTATTTATTGCTTTCATTACCTATTATTTCTTTTCTTAATTAGGTTGTAAACAGTCTATAAATTAGATTATAATCACATTTGTAAAACATATCAAAAATACATTTCATCTATTTCTTTCAACTTTATAATGATAATGATTACAATGTGAATTCCTTTATTTGTAACAATCACACTCTCTTGAAAGAGGAAATAGAATCAGCTGAAAAGAATGTGTAGATGCATGGGATAATTTTGATAATAACTATAGAGGTATGAGGATATTTTTATTCCAGTAATTCCTTATTTTTAACAATTTTACCCATGTAATAAATAATCTTTAATTTTTAAATCATTAATAAAAAGCTATTAATAACATTACAAAAGAAAAACTATTAGAAAGACAAATAAATTTCTAATAAATTATTCTTCAACTGATGTAGAAGTGATAAAAAAATACAGTAATCTCTTTATTAACAACAAAAAAGAATACTATGTTTTTGTTAAAAAGTAATAATTGAATGATATTATTATTTTATTTAAATTTACACACACATACACGCACATACAAATCTAGAACTAGAATTGAAAATCCAGGGGGCCAAGGCCTCTGGCATGATTTCATCTCCAACATTAAGAAGTATGATTGAGAATGGCTTATTTGTTGGTAATTTGTAGGGAGTTGAATTGGTAAAATTTATGTAATTGATGTAGATATAGTTACTCTTATAATATTATTTTTCTCTTAAGTTTATAGTACGCATTTTTCTTGCTGTAAATAGTTTGTAAAATATAAGTATAAAAATTATTGCTATGCAAATGTGTAATTATTTGCGCTTGATTGCACATGCAAAATATTAAATAGTGTTTAGGTTTCAGCTTGTTTACTAAGCAAGGAAAGGTTCTGGGCATTCTTATTTTGTATGTGTCTTTGTCATGACCTGAATTCAGGGTCCATGAGTTGGGGGTAACTCAGACATCATGGACCCGTACAAATCATGCAAGCCTCAAAACTTACCAATAACTAACACCCTATTATCATTGTTAACTTGCAAAACAATCCTGTCAATATAGAATTTTAGATAACATTATTTCATAAACAGGTGGGCCTTGCTGATAAAATCAACAGTATTGTGAGAACTCTTTCTGGTGGCATGAAGAGGAAATTGTCACTTGGAATTGCATTGATTGGAAACAGTAAGGTAGGATCTGCGTCTACACGACATTCTTATATTTGGTTGAAGAAAACTGCATGGAATCTTTTGGATTTACTTTGACAGGTTATAATCCTTGATGAACCTACTAGTGGAATGGATCCATACTCAATGCGCTTGACTTGGCAGTTAATAAAAAAAATTAAGAAGGGAAGGATAATTTTGCTAACTACACATTCTATGGATGAAGCAGATGAACTAGGTGACAGGATAGCTATCATGGCCAATGGTTCTCTGAAATGCTGTGGAAGGTTAATTTCATTTCCACTTTTTCTTAGATATTGTTTTGTCTTGATATTCTGCCAGGTATTTTAATTTTGTAATAATTCCTTCTAGAGAGTATACTCTTGAAAAATCCATTTGGAAGCTAAGTTCAGAAACATTAGCATTTTTTGAATGTCTAAATTTTAGGGAGGCTATTACCCTTTTTATTAAGTTTAGTGTATTCATCCTTTAAGTTAGCAATAAGTTCTTCCATTTCATTTATAGCTTCTGATGTGATACCAACATATTGAAATTCATGGACACTTCATTAATGATAGAGGTCTTGTGGTGGATACTGTTAGGTTACACATAGAGGAGGAGTTAGTTAGAATTAGAATAGTCATGAGTTAGTTATTTGATTTGCTAGTTAGATATAAATAAGAAAGAAGAAGAGGGGGAGGGGGAGTGTGTAATATTTTTGTAGATTGAGCTTTAGCTCTTTGTGAAGGGGAAGCCCTTGAAGGAGAGAGTGCTCTCCTATTTCTTGTTCTTTTCTTTCTATTCAATAGAAACCTTTCTTTTCTTCTCTTTATAATTCTTGGTTCCTAACAGATACCCATGTTCCTATATGACTTTATATAACAGACATTTTCACTTAAGGGCTTTCCCTGGGCAGATTCCAAGATAGTTGGGAATAAGCTATATTTATTTACCAACTTAAAGGGGAATGTTATAAATAGTGGATTATTGGGATAAAATATATGCAATATCTCCATAATATGAGAAAATATCTTTAGAAACTTCCTATTCATTTGAACATATTTTTATTTTATTATTTTAAAGAGATTTATTGTTACAAATAAATTGGTGTGATTTTTATTAATAAAATAATTACTTATTTTTTTGATTTGTTGACAGTTCCCTTTTCTTGAAGCATCATTATGGAGTTGGTTATACTCTAACCCTTGTGAAGGTTTGTTCACTTCTTGATCATTTTGTGTTTAATGCCACTTGTCTATGATGGTTCACAATTGAAAGACTTTAGTTGTTTTCATTTGTATTTCTTTTTGTGCTTTCAGTCAGCTCCCACTGCTTCTATTGCTAGTGATATAGTATACCGTCATGTTCCATCTGCAACATGTGTAAGCGAGGTACTTTTCTCAGTATTATTCATTAAGATACCCATTAATGTCAATACCATGCATGTATTCATGCGTCAATGTTAATGTGCGTGAGCATATTTCTTCCCTCTCCTTAGTGAGTATGTGTGTGTTCATGAAGGAAGTTTATTTTAATCAAAAGGTTGGTTCTCCTAAAATAAAAATATCATAGGTTAGATCTTCTTGGTTTTAGTGTCTTGTGTACCAGAGAAATTCCTTTAAAGTTTTTTTGAGTACAGAAAAGTGGCCACTACAATTATTTTATCCCACATTAGATCCAGATTCAAATATTCCTTTTGAAAATTTGAACATTTTGTTTTAACCAGCACCAATTAATCACATACATAGTGCACTGCTTTAAAATTTTGTCATTCTTGTTAAGTTGTTCTTGCTATGATCTCTGAACATGACCAAGAAACACTTCAAAATTTTGACAAAATACAAGACTCATTAAATACTTTGAAGGTTTTAGACCTTGTCTTTGTAAGTGAATGACATTGTAGAAATAATTGTAGGTGCTCAGTTAGAGCTACACTTTACATAACTAGAGGACCAAACTGAAACTTTTATGATTTTATCACACTTAAAATAAGACAAGTACAAACTTATATATGGGCACCGCTTACATCAAGAGCCATTTCTTAATAATAGCTAATGGCTATAAAACCTAACAACTGAACAAACTAACTATATTTATACTAACATATCTCCTCCAACTTAGGGAAGATTTTTCGCAAGAAAAGCTTTTCACGTTGAATGTGCCTCCAAGATAAGTAAAATGAGCTAATGATAAAGGCTTGGTTAGAACATCTCCCAATTGATCAAGGGCGGGAATAGACGAAGATGTCGCAAAGATCAATTTGTGAAAGTGAAATCACGAAGAGTCGTGAAAGCCAAAGCACACGAGCCACAAGAGTGAAATTACACGAGTCGTAAGAGCGAAATCACACAAGATGCAAGAGCAAAATCACACGAGACACAAGAGCGAAATCAGATGAGTAGTGAGAGCGAAGTCATGAAGAAGAAAGTGATGAAGAGCCCTAGATTTGAAGATGGATTGTCGAAAAAATTGCTTTGATACCACCTTAATAAAAATTGAAAATCTTATTATTTCATCACACTCGAAATAAGAGATGTACAAACTTATATATAGGAACTATTTACATCATCACTTACATCAAGAAAAATTGTTAAATAATTGTTGAAAGTTGTAAAAACTAACAGTTTTACAAAGTATATATATTTATTTATACTAACATCTATATACTAATATAAATCATTTGATTTTGTTGAAAATGTCATGTTAAATATATTTTGATTTTTTAGGATAAGATTAAAGTTTTGAAATGTAGTTTGGTATATTTGATTTGATATGTAAGAAATTGGCATATGATGATTGATTTCAACAACTTTGCTGGATCCAACACTAGTGAGATAAACCATAGTTTTCTCTTTCCTTTTGTTTTATTAGAGTAATTAGAAGACAGTGTATAATTGCAGAACCTCTATATTGAAACAACACCGACCTTTTAGTGTAATTTTAGAAGAGAAAGAAGTAATTTTTATGATCATTAATGATGTATTGATTGGATTTTGGTGATGATTGATATTCTAATTGTTGAGATCTATGGTGAAGAGACAAAAATAATCTCTCTGTGTGTATTACAAAAAAAGAGTGTATATGTCTATCTATCTATCTATCTCAAATACAAAGTTACAAAAACATGGACCAAGGCCCATATGTTTAGTTACATTTAACACTCCCCTCTATTAGAGTAAACAAACAAGAGGAACAACAAACTGAAATTTTTATTATTTCGGCACACTTGAAATTAGAGGAGTACAAACTTATTTATAGGCATCACTTACAACAAAGATTATATTAATCTCTTATATAAAAAACTATTGGTAATAATAGTTGACAATTGTAAAAACTAACAGCTATACAAAGGAGATGATTTTTCACAAGAAAAAATCTTTATGTTGACTTTCCCTCTGTGAAAAAAAGTAAAATGAGCTGAAGATAGAGGTTTGGTCAGCACATCTGCTCAATTATCAAGAGTGGGAATACGATAAGAACAAATAAAAGTTATAAATGCTCACTTGACTACATTTTCTACATGTTAAATAGTTCTTGAGTGAAATCATAACTTTTTGACTTGAACAGTGTCAACGTGATAATTGATTGTGTATTGGTGAGTTCATGTTTAACAGTATCCAAAGCCCTTGTTTTCTTCTTCCCTCCATTTTTTGTGAAGAATTTAATTGTCTATTTTACTTGTAGTTGTATATGAGATTATGGTTGTTGATTCCATTTTGTTCTTACTCTAAATGCATTTCCAGGTTGGAACAGAGATTTCTTTCAGGCTTCCAATGACATCCTCATCAGCCTTTGAGAGGATGTTTAGGGAAATTGAAGGTTGCATGAAAAAACCAGTTTTGAACATGGAATTGAGTGGCAATGGTGAAAAGGAGAATCTTGGTATTGAAAGCTATGGTATATCTGTAACAACCCTGGAGGAGGTATTTTTAAGAGTTGCAGGATGTGATGATGATGAGGTTGAATGCTTTGAAGAAAATAAGCATTCTCTGACATCTGACTCTGTGGCTTCACTTCCTACTAATGATGATCCTTCCACAAAAATAAGTTATCTTAAAACTTTTGGAAATTATAAGAGGATTCTGGGTTTCATGGCTACCATGTTGGGAAGAGCTTGTCGCTTAATTTTTGCTACATTTCTTAGTTTTATCAGCTTCTTGGGTATGCAGTGCTGTAGTTGCTGTCTCATTACTAGGTCAACATTTTGGCAACATTTTAAAGCCTTATTCATTAAAAGGGCAATATCTGCTCGGAGAGATCACAAAACAATTATTTTCCAGCTAATAATTCCTACTCTCTTCCTGTTTGTTGGTCTTCTATTTCTTAAGCTCAAGCCACATCCTGATCAGCAATCACTGACCCTTTCAACTTCTCACTTTAATCCTCTATTGAGTGGCGGGGGCGGGGGAGGTCCAATTCCATTTAATCTATCTTTTCCAATTACTGAAAAGGTTTGTCACTGATTTAATTCCGTTTTTTTATGTTTTGTGTTCTTTGTTTTTGTAGACTTATTGCTTCTAAAAAAAGTGGAGTCTGGTTGTTCTGATTGAGTTTGGCTGAAATTTTTATTTTGATATAAAGGTAGCACAAAATATCATGGGAGGTTGGATACAGAAGTTGAAGTCGAGCTCGTACAGATTCCCTAATTCAGAGAAGGAATTGGCTGATGCAGTGGAAGTGGCAGGACCAACTCTGGGACCCGCTCTACTTTCTATGAGTGAATATTTGATGTCTAGCTTTAATGAATCCTACCAATCTAGGTGTGGAAATATGAATTTCTTGCTTCTTTTTTATATTTTATCTGTTTTAAGAACTTTCAAGCAATTGTAACGAGATTATAGTATTTGTTCTTCTTTCCTGCTCTTCCTCTGATTTTATCATTGAGGGAAATCAAAATCTATTTGAAAATAGTATTGCTTATACGAATACAGGACAGGAAAATATAAGCTTCTCAAAGAATAAAGCTCACCAATCATTTTGTCCTAGTTCAACTTTGATGATTCTGAAGTTTTTCATTGCTAACATACACGAAGTGTACCATCTCAGAAATTTGAGAAAATCTTAGGTCGTGTGTAGGCTAAATTTTGCATTTACACTGAAGTTATTTTGATCAAACCTAAATGAAGCCAAATTTTCCTTCATAGAATCTATGATTATTTATTTTCATTGATATCTCTATATATTTGAGTGTCACTAACATACTTTTGTATGGAGATCATGGGTGATTTCTTTGAACTATAGAAGTCAATATTGTGCTAATGCTTTTTCCTTGCTGTCATTGTCCAAAAATTAAAATTGTGTTGATGTAGTAGTTTGTAGCTTTGGTAAAAGGTTGATCTGAGTCTATGCTGTGGGGGATCCAGATGTCAAGCCCTGTTGTTTTCTGCTTGTGGGGGATCTGTTGTCATATTTAAACTTTTGTGCTGTTGGGATTTATAGTTATTTTCCAAGAAAATAATGAACAAATACATGTGCTATTTTAATTATATTTTAACTTGTCAACTCAGTTAAAACAATTGATGCAATTTTTATATGATAAAATAGTTGTGTTTTATTGATATGTTTTGATATTCAGGTATGGGGCAATTGTGATGGATGATCAAAGTAATGATGGAAGCTTAGGATACACTGTATTACACAACTGTTCCTGTCAACATGCTGCTCCCACCTTTATCAATTTGATGAATTCTGCTATTCTTAGGCTTGCAACTCAAGACACAAATATGACAATTCGGACACGCAACCACCCTTTGCCAACGACACAAAGCCAGCGCTTACAACGTCATGTAAGCCTATGTTTATTTTATTTCACCGGAGTGGATATTCTTTAAGTATCATGATACATTTTCCAGTTAGTTGTAGTGATGGGCTTGCTTTGGGCTTTTAGATTTATTTCCTTATTATATTGCATTGTATCAAGAAGTGAATTTTAATTCTAACTCAACCTTATAAAACCGGCTCATAAGGTGAGGTTTGCACTCACTTATATATTATGAAATGTCTTTATTTCCAACGACATGAGATCTCCAATACTGACTTTTATATTTAGCTGCACTATTGAGTAATGATAGATTAATATGGCAATGTGCCAATGCCCTTTATATTATCCCTCTACGTTGTACAGAAAATTAAAGATTTGATAAGCTGTAGATGAAATTCTGTAGGACCTGGATGCCTTCTCTGCTGCAGTTATTGTCAACATTGCTTTCTCTTTTATACCTGCCTCATTTGCCGTTTCAATTGTTAAGGTAAGTTGTGTTAAACTGCTTCCTGCTTGCTGTCTTTTTAATTATGTTCTATTCTTCCTCCAGGAGCAATTTATAAAAGAGAACTTTTGTTAGAAGATTCCTTGAAGTTTCTTTGATACATAATAATCATAGATAATTGTGGAGTCATGAATTCACTAGAGGGATCTTCTTGGTACTAGAGTGTCAAATACTACTGACATTCTCAAATTGCTTGTTTCTTGTCTAAACATTTGTAAATTGTTGATTGGTACAGGAACGTGAAGTGAAAGCTAAGCAGCAACAACTAATCAGTGGGGTATATAATTTTTCAAATGAGACAGCATTCAATGTTGCTTTTCTATCTCATTCTGAATAATCATCTAACATTGAACTTGCTATTTAGGTTTCTATCCTGTCATATTGGGCTTCTACATATATTTGGGACTTTGTGGGCTTCTTGTTTCCGGCCTCTTTTGCCATAGTTCTCTTTTACATCTTTGGTATGTATCCAAATAATTATTAATACTTAATTTTATCTGCACATTTAATTTGCTGCGAAAACTAACATTGATCACGAACCCAAGTCTAATAGTTTATTTACATTACTTTATCATAAGAGAGATTGGCAAATTTGGCTTACCTGACCTGTCCTTATTCTTTTGTTTCTTTAAGACAAGGAATTTATATCATTTGGACTTTTTCCATCTCTTTCAATAAAATCTATTATTTTATTAGGAAGACCAAACATTGTTGCAATAAGATGGCTGCCTTGTGAGCTAAAGGTCATAGGTGTATATATCTGCCCTCTCCAAACCCCATTGTTACTGTTGTATTTTGTTTGATATAGTTTTTTTATAGTTTTTTTTTTGTCCGCTTTGTTTCTTTTCATTCTCTATATAAAGAGAATCCTTGTTTTCCTTTGTACATTTTATCAATACAAAAGTTACTCTCTTAACTCTAATACCCTCCAGGTGGGAGCCTTGTGCATTGAGTTTCCCTTTTTTTTTCAAAAACAAAGGTTGTTTGTTATTTATTTCATTTTTTTACCTTTTAGGTATTGCTATACAATGTTAATGTAGTAAATGTTCCAATTTATATTATCATGCTTATCCTTTCATTGTATTTTTTTCTACCTTGGAGAATTTCTTATTCATAGCAGTCATTCAAATGTGATAGCACCACTTTAGAACTGTGTGATCACACTCCTGCCAATTTTGAATGATTTGCTTGGAGCAATACGTATAGTAGCGAGTGTGAATTGTCACTGCTTTTGCATGAAATCATCATCATCACTTCTCATGAATGCAAATAGGCCTTCAGGCCTCAAAATGGTGTTGTTTGGTGCTATTTTAGAGGAGAATGTTGGGATTCACCCCATTTCTATTAATCATGAGAAACCTTTTAGATATTATTAGATATAGTTAGATATTATTAGATTTTATGAGATATTATAGATATTGTTAGGTATTTCTATTTATGTAATGTGCTTAACCCATATGTTTCTTTTCCTATATAAAACCTTATGTGTTCAATATACACAAGGGATTTATCCTATTCTTTCTTTTCTTTTAATATGGTATCAGAGCTATTTTGAGTCTATCCTAGCGATTGTTTGTTGTGTTTATTAGGTTACCCGCTATCGGGCCGTTATCAAACCACTCATAATATATAGTCCCACGCACGAGTTGGTAGCTTGGCATGAGGGGTGTGTGTTGGAGATCCCACGTCAGCTAGAGATTAGTACATTTCATAGTATATAAGTGGGTGCAAACCTCACCTTATCAGTCGGTTTTATGTGCCCTTCCCGCCTAGAGGGACCCTAACTGTTTTCTCTTTTGAAGTTCAACCTTTCTCTGGTGAGATTTCCATAATAACACAATGTTTTCTAGCCATTTATGGGATAGCCTATCACTGTGCTGACCAACCCTTGACATTGGGCTCTTTTACTTTTGTTCTTTCACCTCTCTCAAAGTATAATAGGTTTTTTTCACTGTTTTTTCTTTTTCTTTTCTTTGCTCAATCATTCAAATTTTTATTTTTTCTGATTCGTATTGTGTTTTCTCTTCCCATCCTATTCATCAACAAAGATGGTTTCATTCTTCCATTAGGAATATCTTAATCCGGCTGTATTGCTTATGGGTTCGTCTTCTCTGTAGAGCTATTAGGGATTAACTATGTATGTTTTTATCATTCTTGAAGTCATATTTTAACTTGTTCTTGTACATTAAAACCACTTTTCTCAAAAGTTAAGCAGTGACTTTGATCTTAAGCCTTTTATTTTCATCTTTAACAAAATATGTGGGTTTTTTTTTGTATTATGTTCAACGTACATATTTGTGTTTGTGGTGGAGAATAGATCCTTGTGTGTTTTTCATGTTACTAGGCCAAGTAAAGAAAGAGAGAATTAAAAGTGGAAAACTCACATGAGACAAACTATTCCTGGTCTGGGAGATATTTAAGGGATATTAATTAGCTCTCATTTATATGATTTATCTTTTAGTTTAGTTTTTTCATCAGTGTATTAAAATATCAATTAAATTTCAGGACAATATAATAGTGCTATTGTTAGGACACAAAATCAGGACAAAACTTGGAAGCTATATTATAGGAAAAATATAAGGAATAAAGGGTAAGATAGCGGTTAGTGATTTATAAAGTAGCGGTTAGTGCGGTAGTGGCGGTTAGTGTGGTTAGTGGTCTTTTAATAAAGACCAACCGGTTTAGTGAAGGGGGTTACCTTTTTGAATTCCGTTTGGTAGACAGGGAAAGTCCTGTGTAAAAGGAATAATCGTTTCCTTTGTGGATGTTCTGAGTGAAAAATGCAGAAGCAATAATACAGAGATTATTCAGTAGAATTTGTGTTCTTGGTTTATCTTTGGGTGTTTTTTCTTGGTTCGTAACAGTTATTTATTTGCATATACTTCTCACAGTGGAGAGCCTTTGCATAACATGATAGATATATTTGATTTCTCGGACAGCTTAACTTTGTTAAGTCAAATTTTTGGGATAATTAGTTATTTTAATATTAGAACCTTTCAATCCTGTCCTATCCCTAAACTTTCAATTACCAAAAAGAAATCATTAGAACCATCACCACCTGGGATTTTCTGAGGTGGTTGAATAGGTATGAAATATGATCCCTGATGCACCGCAATACTGCCATGCCTTAACCCCGTTGTTGGGGTTTCTATCTTACAGTATCATACCATGGATGTCAATGCTAATTCTTGCTACTGAATGTAGGTCTGGAACAGTTTGTCGGAGGCGTTTCTTTGTTACCAACAATCCTCATGCTATTGGAATATGGACTTGCAATTGCATCATCAACCTATTGCCTTACATTTTTCTTTTTTGACCACACCATGGCTCAGGTATGCGGAGACTTGTTTTCTCCTTTGTTAATTATATTTGTTATAAAATGCTAAGAGATTCACTTGTTTTACAGAACGTGGTTCTGCTGATCCACTTTTTCACCGGATTGATACTAATGGTTATCTCATTCATTATGGGACTCATGACATCAACAATGAGTACCAATTCTTTTCTTAAGGTATCCCCTTTAATTTTCTTCAAGTGTTCCAGCCTTACTTATTTGGTTTTACTGGGTAATTCTTTTTTCTGAAGCACCAAAAAACAGGAGAAAATATTTTTGGTGGACTAATTTTCAGTAAAAGAAAGGCCAACACAATATTTTAAGCCTTTGAGCTCCCAATTTTGTTTTTTCTGCTTACTACTGTCACTACTTTCTGCTTTACCATTTAGGGTTTCCATGATAAGTGGATACTAAAAATAGACTGGTTTCTTTCTATCACATGTCATGAATAGATCTGCATATTTTAGGTTATTTAGTGAGTGGTCACCGTCATGGGTTGTCATTATTATCTTATATATACATTTGTATAATATTTAAGAAGAGTTTAGGTATATGAGAAAAAAGATTTGATTCAATTAATCCAATTGTAAACCAGTACAAGAGGGTATATATAAAGCTCTGCTACCTTTGAATAATGATTACAATTTCCCTTTAGTGTCCTACAATATCTTAGATTTAATAATTACAAAGATTGATAATGTCTCCTAAAAAACTCAACACTCCCCATCCAGCTTGATGGATATCTATTATTCCCATGTAATTGTGTAATGTGTACACATGTGACTACTCTTATATAAGGAACAAAATCAATCACTAATAATAGGAAATATTTATCTAGATATTTCCCTATTTGATGTGATCAAATCATATCATATCTTTAACACTACCCCTCATTTTATAACTTGTGTCAAGTTTGTTACAAGACTCTTATGTATGCTAAGGAACGAATTCAATCACTAATAATAAGACTCCTTGAGAAACTTGGTGACCATGTCAACTAGTTGGTTGCTAGAGATGACAAAGCATTACAAATTATTAAAGTAAAAGAAAGAGTAGGGTAAATCCCTTGTGTATATTGAACACATAGGGTTATGTTTATATAGGAAAAGAAACATATGGGCTAAGCCCATTACATAAATATGAAATATCTAACAATATCTATAATATCTCATAATA
>Ga0123341_1002232_pt1 | contig 15728 bp, 11 predicted proteins | sample Turbeapinknodule_FD_89959 | JGI IMG/M metagenome (GOLD analysis project Ga0123341, IMG submission 89959) | Root nodule microbial communities of legume samples collected from Mexico - Turtle bean Mexico pink nodule | ecosystem: Host-associated > Plants > Roots > Nodule | place: Mexico: Nepantla... | reverse complement strand
ATGATAAGTATGACCTTTTATATATATTTTTTTATTTTTGTAATTATTTATTATGTTTTTAGAACCAACAAAATATTTAATCTATCATGCTGGATTTGTGTGTATATATATATATATGGTGCCAAAAAAATATTAGGAGTAGTTAGTATCATAAAAGTGTTTAAATAAAATTCAAATAAAACTATCACTATAAGAATTATAGTGACAATAATCTCTCTTAAATATAGACACACATAATAAAATACGGACGTTAAATATATTTTAGCATAAACATAAATTGGATTGGACAATAGAAACTAAAAAGTAGGAAACAATTTTTTTGTGATGGGTTGTAGTTACTAGTGTGAGCTTAACCCTCTCTAGTTTGAAACTAGTAGATATGTTTCCTTCTAGATTAGAGAGAGTTGAGTTCTCGCTTAGTCTAACCTAGAGAGGATTAAGTCCTAGCTAAATTGTAAGCGAATGAGTTAACTTTTATGTGATGGATTGTAGTTAAGTCTAACCCAGAGAGTGTTAAGCCCTAGCTAAAGAAGAAAAAAAAAAACTAAGCCTTAAGCCTTAACTATGATAACGTGAATGGATAGAAAGATAGTAGATAAATATTGCCTACAATATTATGAAAAATAGATATTAATGTGAAATTATCTATCTAAATCAAGGAATTGAATTTCACAAAAATGTCTCCTATAATATGCATGCAATGATAAATTCGATACATTATTCGCTACGTATCACCTCCTTTTCCACGGACGACGATGTAAGTTCTTACTTTCTAAAACATTTTCATAATGTATTATTATTGATTATTTTTTCAACAACATATCCTGTCACACAAGTTTAAACATATCCTCTTACAACCTCTTTATCAAATAATAATAACATGTTGGTTAAGTCCTTTTTCTAATCGATAGAATATTTTTCACACTTTCACAATGACACCATATTTCATATATACTTTAATATCATTTATACATTATCGATGCACAATACTTACGCAGGACAGACAATTACGGACAAATATTTTAATATCATCTATATATTATCGATGCACAATACTTACGTAGGATAGACCATTATGGACCTACTCTATCCCTATTTCTGATATATATATATATATATATATATATATATATATATAAAATTGTGGCATTGTTATTTGTTAAATTCAAAAAATAAAATAGTATTGATTAATAATGAATAAATAAAAATGAAATTTTATAGAAAAATGATGTAATTCTACAATTGAAGTAAGATTGTTAGAGATTAAAAAGTAGAAAAATAATAACGGCACTGTTTAAAAAATCTTTGTTGATCGATGTGCATGAGATATGATGTAAATACTTTGTTGAGTTTTGAGTTGAGTTGAAGCCATTAGACCAAACTCCAACTGCAGAACTCCAGAGTCCACGTTTCAAGTATCTATCTTCTATCTATATATACGCAAGTGCAACCTGCCAAACACAACTCCCAAAAACCAAAACACAATTTAAACAAAAAAAATAAAAAGGAAAAAAAAAGAGGGAAGAAGAATGGGATGAAGCTGGAAATCGAAATCTTGAAGAGCAAAGAAAGGAAGGCATTGACATTTCAAAGATGGAGCAACGAAACCCTTCTCCGTCGCCGTCACCCGTTCGAGTCCTCATTCGCCCTCCGTCTTCTCCCTCGCCGTCCTCCTCCGATCATACATCGCCGGCGCCGGCGCAGCCGCCGCTCCCTCGTGCCTCCGATGGCGTGGTTGTTGTCGGCTTCATCGCGCGACGGCATGACGATTCAGCGCAGCTCCTCGACCGCGTCATCGACTCCAACGTCTTTGCCTCCGGCAATCTCGACGCCCCGCTCCTCGTCGAGGATGAGGAGGCGAGGGAGTGGTTCGAGCGGAGGAGAATCAGCTACTTTCACGACCACGAGAGGGGGATTTTGTTCCTTCAGTTCTCTTCCACTCGCTGTCCCGCTATTCACACGGCTACGGACGTTGCGCCACCGGGATTTGATTCCGCCTTGGAGGAGCACGAGTTCGGCGACCTCCAGGGAATGCTTTTCATGTTCTCTGTAAGTCATTTTCTTCACTGTTCTAAATACCTTACATTATTATGTATACTATTACAATGTCCATAACCTAATCATATAGGCTAAATTACAGTTAGAGAAGTTTTGTATTCATGTAATGAAAGTTTGTGGGATTAGAGTTGGATTTATATTGTGAAAGAGACAAGTATACTAGCGTTCAGTGAATTAATAAGTTGAATTTATTAGTTAGCTTTTGTGAAATTACAGAGTGCGTAGTCTGTATTATTTTGATTTTAAATTGTGCGTGGTTGATGGTGTAATTGACGTCATAGAAATGCAGGTTTGTCATGTTATTATATATATTCAGGAGGGGTCACACTTTGGTTCTAGGATTTTAAGGAATTTTCGTGTGCTGCAATCAGCTAAGCATGCAATGGCTCCCTTTGTTAGATCCCAAACTATGCCGCCATTGCCAGCTAGATTGCATCCTTCATCGTCTTCTAGACCTGCTTCGGCAGCAAACAATTCTTCTCCAGGTAGAGGTGGTGGTAACTTGAGTCGCAATGTGTCGGCCATATCTCTCATGTCAGGTTTAGGTTCTTATGCTTCTTTGTTTCCAGGACAGTGCATACCTGTCACACTGTTTGTATTCATCGATGATTTCTCCAGTTTATCTAGTTCCAGTGCAAATGGGGATGAATCTTCAGATAGTACTTCACTTAGTCACTCTTCTAGTTTGAGTGGAACAGCTAAGGGAAACTTGTCTGCTAAAGGTTCTGGTTCGGTAGTTGTGCTGGCACGCCCCGCAAGTCGATCTGAAGGTGGATTTAGGAAGAAACTACAGTCATCTCTTGAAGCACAAATTCGCTTTCTGGTTAAGAAATGTCGGACGTTATCAGGTCCTGAAATAACTCATCCTGGCGTGAGAACTGGGGGTTCTTCAACTTCTGCACCTTTGTTTTCACTTGATGCATCTAGGACAGTTGTCTTGTTAGATCGGTTTTCAAATCAAAGAGGCGAGTCTCTTGAGTTTGCCAGTGGCCTTGTTGATGATGTGTTAAATGGGAAAGCAACTTCAGATTCCCTTCTGCTCGAAAGCCATGGTCAAAGTGCAAGCAAAGAAGATTTAATATCAGTTAAGGAGTTCATTTACAGGCAATCTGATATTTTGAGAGGGAGAGGGGGACTAATTAATACCAACAGTGGCTCAGCTGCTGGTGTTGGCATGGTTGCTGTTGCAGCAGCTGCAGCCGCTGCCTCAGCTGCATCTGGGAAAACATTTACTACTCCAGACCTTCCAAATCTTGAAGTTTGGTTATCTTCTAGTCGTCATATCTTGAGTGGAGTTCTCTGTGCAAAAGGTGGTTCCCTGGATGAATTTGATATTATCAAAAGAAAACCTCATCCTAGGAATGCTGTTTCATCCTCAGTGGAAGGATCTTTGAAGAGTACAAATCCTTTAGATGTTGCAGTATCTTGGTTACAAAGTGGTAGAGGGTTGAACACTAAATTCTCGACTGTGTGGTGCCAAAGAGCCATTCCAACTGCAAAGGAAGTTTATTTGAAAGACTTGCCTGCTTGTTATCCTACTTCACAGCATGTGGTCCATTTAGATAAGGCTTTGAATGCATTTCGCTCCATGGTGAAAGGACCTTCAGTGGAACTATTTGCAAAAAAATTGGAAGATGAATGCACTTCCATGTGGAAATCAGGAAGGCAACTATGTGATGCTGTTAGTTTGACAGGAAAACCATGCATGCACCAAAGATATGATGTTGAAACCAGTAATTCAGATTTAGGAGCCTCTCCCAAGCCACATTCAAGTGGCTACTTTTTCCTTCATGCTTGTGCTTGTGGGCGTTCCCGGCAGTTACGTCCTGATCCTTTTGATTTTGAATCAGCTGATGACAGTTGCTTCTCTGACTGTGATAAGCTACTTCCTGCAGTCAAATTACCAGAAACAGTTGCAGGACCTTTTAAATCTTCTGCTTGGAGTTTGCTTCGTATTGGGGGTGCTAGGTACTATGAATCTTCTAGAGGCTTACTTCAAAGTGGATTTTCTGCCACTGAAAAATTTCTTTTGAAATGTACAATATACCTAGAGAAAAAGAAAATACCAAATGGTTCTACAGAGAGTATAGTGATGCAAGGTTCTGTAATTAGGGCACCCAAGGTTGAATCTATTGCAGATGCAAAGAAAACTTTGGCTATACAAGGTCACCCTCATGTGCAGAACGGAGTGGAAGACGTAGGAACATCTTTAGATGTCATGAAGGCTGATGATAAAAAGATAAGTTTTGGTAGAGGTTTCCCTATTTTCAAAATGAGAAAACCTTTTTCTGAGGTTGTTGCTGGATCAACGTCTAGTGATTCAGGATTCCCTCCTCTTCAACAAAGGAAATTGCCAACATCAGGTTCAGAAAAGGGGATGAAACAAAGCAGGTCTAGTAGTCGGACTGTTGAACAGGTTAATGCAGCCATTGATCATCAACTATCTCAAAAATCTCAAAATGTTTCATCTACTCAGGGAAATCTTGATGGTAATCGCAAAAATATCTGCAGGGACGGTGATCCCTTTTTGCGAATTGGTAGCAATGTAGTACCTGTATACTTGAATGATGGTGAAAGGAACAAATCACATTCTTTGAAGCATGTTATAGTATATGTTGGATTTGAGCATGAATGCCCCCGTGGCCACCGTTTTCTGTTGAATGCCGAACATCTTACCGAACTTGGATCTTCATACTCATCATCTGAAGAATCTCATGTATCTTCTATGGAGCCTTCTGACAGAAATCAGGCATGTCATACTAAAGTAAGCAAGAATGCTTCCTGGAACAAAGTTCATCGAAGCTCAAAAGAAATTCTTTCTGCAGCCACAAATAAGGAAAGAGATGTGAACAAATCTAATGAAATGATTTCTAATGGTGATTTGAATTCAAATGGGCTAATACATACTAACATTCCGCTAAAGCAATATAATGTGACTTCAACAAATGCATTCGCAAAACCCCTGAATCTTATGAAGGATTTTGGAGGAGATCTTCAAGCTATTAGCATGGATGGTGATGATCTTGCATTCTCCATGTTGAATCAAAACTTGCCTATCTACATGATCTGTCCACACTGCAAGCTTTCAAAGAATAATAAGGATACACCAAAGGTTAAGTTTGCAAGTGGGATCTCACAGCTTAAAAGAATTTTTCTGGTAGGAGTTTACTGCTTGTATAAGCATTAATTTATGTTTCAATTAGTATGATTGATTTTTCTGTTAATAATAAAATGCATATTTATGTTTAAACATGTTCTAATTTTGGAGTGTGTTTGTCATTTTATTCTTCTGATTTCTTTTCTTATAAGCCTACAGGGGTTGCACAAATTTCCTTTTGGTTTTTTGTCTTCTACACTTTGTCTATGAACTTCACTCTTCACATATTTGCATTATGTTAGAAATTGGATATAATTTTCTTGGGTAATCAACTCATGCATATAAATTTAGCTGGTTTATATTTGTATGCCACCTAATATTGATGTTGACTGTTGAGTTTAATTCTTTATTTTTAAATTATTATCAGATTAGCAAACTAATCTATAGATATTACTTTAGGTGACACCCGCATTTCCAGTGATACTAGCAACGTGCCCTGTCGTACAATTTGAGGTATGCCTTTATTCTTCCATTGTGCAGTTCTTGAAACTTTTTGAAAGTAAATTAACTATAATTTGCATATTTAAAAAGCCAACTAACTCTCTATGCATAGAGTTAAGCTTCTCAAGAAATGGATGCTTTATGATGCAAGGGAACAACCTTCTGTTGTGTACTATAGGCCAAGCTTGTTGATGTGTTTAGCATTTTGTCTATCACCATTTGTTTCATCTTTGTAATTGATGGTATTACTTTTACAAAAATGTTGTACAACTACAATCAACAGAGAACTTGAAAGCCTTTAATGTTACCTGTGATTTTTTAGCTGCCATCCCTGAAATGGTTTAACTATTGGAGTTTAGGGCTGTGATGTGCCGATGCTTGACTAATAGCTGTTTGGTTAAGACAAAAATCAACTTTTCAGGAAGGGGTAGTTGCTTTGTGCAGTATTCAAGATCCTTTTGTATAAGTTTTGGCTTTTTTTAAAACCAATTTTGCAGTGAGTAAAATTGATTTTGAGAGAACTTGAGTAGAATTCATTCTAGGTATGAGATCCAGAAAACACATATTTAAGAAACGAGAATGGTTTTTCTTCTAAACAAAAGTAGTTCTTCTAAACTCACTTTTATATATCATCCCCTAATGTAATATTTTTAATCTTGAATCTTTCAAAATCAATATATCAATATCTAAAACAAAACCAACCCTAAATCCAAATTTTGCATCCTTATTGTTTTTTGTACTTTTTAAGTTATATAAATCTGCTGATCTGCTCAATTGTGTCTTGCTTTTTTGACCTTGTAGACATCATGCTTGCCTCCCTCAGTTCCAGATCGTGAGCAAAAATTGCAGTTTAGCCTTGGATGTGAAGTGATCTTGCCACCAGAGAGCTTCCTAACACTTAAGTTACCATTTGTATATGGTGTCCAGCTTGAAGATGGAAACAAACATCCTCTTAACCCGTTCGAACAACAGCCTGAAATGACTGCCTGGATTGCCAAGGGCACAGTACTGCAGATCTTGTCCAAATGGAACAATGATGAGGAATATCAAGCCCAGTAAAAGCTTTCTAAAATTTTGAGTGGCCTTCTTGGAGTGAAAAGGAATGAATGTCAATAGCTTCTCCAAAACTCAGGTGCAGTTTGTGCCCCTTGCTTTTTCCTTTTAGCTAACATCATGTTTTGGAAATTTAATGGGCAAAAATATGCACCTTGCTATAATTATTCAGTATAGAAACTGGATCCTTTATGTTAAAGGAAACAAATTATATTGTGTGCCCTTTCAAAGATGCCCTTGGTGGTCCTTCTAATGGAGAATGTTGCTTCAAGGTAAAAGCTGTATATGAGATCATAGGAAACAATTGACAAGAGTATACTGTGGCAGGGTCCCATCCAGTTAAAAACTTGTGCTAGAATGTCTTGATGTGAAGTGATACACGCATGTCTATCTACCTTGAAGAACTAGCAGAAACCTTCTAAAAAATGTTCCTTTTTTTGCTTCGTATGTTCTTGACAGAATATTTGCAAGCTGTGATTAAACTTTAGTCAGTACCCTTAAAACCGATGTGTAAAGTTTTCTACACTCCTTGTTAGCTAAATTATAGGATATTTGCAAAAAAATGTTCCTTTTTTGCTTCGTATGTTCTTGACAGAATATTTGCAAGCTGTGATTAAACTTTAGTCAGTACCCTTAAAACCGATGTGTAAAGTTTTCTACACTCCTTGTTAGCTAAATTATAGGATACTTTTTTTGCTTATGAAGATTATGTACGAATTTTGAAGGTCTAGAACTAATCTTAAATGTGTCGGACAATAAATTAGGCTATTAATGCTGATCACAGTTCAATATTGTCTTGCATAAAATAATTGAGTTTGTGACTTTGCTGGGATTGGAGATGTCTGCAGGATAAGCAACTCTGTGGATGATGGATATGGTCTGCAATTCAATTACTGATATGTAATGGAATCTAATGGAGTTCATTACTCAGGCATGAACTGGTAACATAGATGTTTTCTTTTGTAAATTGTCTGTACTTAAAATCACCACCCTTTTAATTAGGTGCAATTGTCGGCCTCTTGGTTATTTGCAGCTGTGGTACGCTTTCTAGCTTCTTCACAAGTTCTTGTATCTCATGTGGGTATCTGCAAATTCATGATTCAATTATTGCTGTCTGAATTTATTTGGATGATATCGCCCTTTACAAATGAAAGTATTCCATGATTAGAAGGAGTCTGAGATAAGTGCATCAATAACCAGAGAATCATAATGGTCCCAGTAATGGTATGTGACTATGTTTTCTGGACGCAGTTCTGTACTTTTTCATATTTATCTTTTCAATTGTCCTCTCTTACGAAAGACTTCATTTGTTATGATACTTTTTTTCTCTTTAGCCTTCTTGACAGTAAATTTGTTGTGGGGGTCTGCTTGATAATTTGATTAGTTGATACGTACGTTCTATCAATATTGTGCAGCTTATTATATAGAACTATAAAATAATATAAATAAGCAAACAAAAGGTGCAGTTTGTTAGATCATGCAAGGTAGGGGTAGAGTTGGTTGATCGCTTAAATTTGCACGTATCACAGCTAATTGCATAAGCAACTCTTGAATTTAGATTGAATACACTATAAAAGAATCTCATTATCTCTCACATAATTCTTGGACATCCTTATGATTTATCCTTTTGGCAGGTGATGCCCGTCAAAGTTGTAGTTGAAGAAAAGATAGGATGGATGGAAAGCGTATACGTAGAAGATCATATAACGAGGACACTGATTGATATCTTTGATGTAGTGATCTTGTTCTTCGACGTGAAGCACAATATATGAGCAATGATATTGACCGTGTGCATTCCAATATTATGCCAAAAGCACCAAAGTATAAAAGGAGCAAGCGTTAGGCCAGCAAGGAAGAACCGTGCGCATTGGTGTATCTTGATTTCTTGATATCCTAAGCTTGCTGACTATGAAGTGGTAAAAAATGGTTGAACTGAAGCCTGTGGATGGGGCCTCTGAGAAAGGCTAAAATCGAGTGTTCTTGAAACTGTTGGCTTACGCATTACCTCAGCTGGGGAACAAACAAACTGTAAACTTTCATTTTAGTCCGTAGGGTTATATGCATTTCTCGCTTTATTTTATTTCTTGATTTTATAACTCTTCCTTAGTCATTTATTTTGTAAAAGTGAACCATTCCATTTTCTTTCTCTTCCTTTTGTATTAAAATAGTTTAAAGAGAATTAGTCCCAACTTTCAAAATCGGATAAAGAAAAGTTTGTAGAATAGATAAAATCAGTGGTCGTTGTTCAATTCTAGGGATTAGAATTAGAAAACAATTCATAATTTCTTGGGTGAATTTTATACCCGGATTACTCCGGGGTGTTTAAAATTACTTCTCCTTTCCTTATAAAATGGAATGAAGATCAATGTAAATCCAAGTTTTGTGCACCCTCTCACCCATCCGAAAATGTGATTAATCATATGCATGGACATGGTTGATTTTATTTAGCAAAATGTTTAAAGTTAATGTAATAATATATTACTAGACGAGTCAATATACATTGTTAGGAGAGTCACGAGATCATTGAAATATTTTATGGTAGTTATCTTTGTTTTATAAGTTGATAATAATATGTAAATAGAGTTAGTTTCACTAGTTAAATAAACGTGATTGTATAAAATTAGTGATTAATTGTATCATTAAATTATTGAGATATATAATTGACTTATAGCCAATGATTAATGATGTTAAGAAGTCATTAATTATATTAAACGTCTGGTGGACATTTTCGAATGTGTGAATATTCACTATTCTTTTCTCCCAGTTTTGCTGGTTTACAGTTACTCCAGTCTCTGTCGAATGAATTTTTTTAGAAGCACGAAATAATTTTAGAGGTAACTTATTATGAACGTGTCTTTGTAGGGTTTTTGTTATGCTAGTCTTTGTAGTGTTTTTATTTGTTCTGAAAATTGGAGAATTACACATAACGAAATGTGATATCATACTATTATTATACTGATGGTGTTTGAGGCTCATACTAGCTCCAGATGTTGACGCCCATATTGTGTTTCATGGTTCATCATAATCTCTTAAATGCAAAACGTCATACTTAGTGCATTGATTCAACCAGAAAACGATGCCACGAATTCAAAGCCTTGGTTCAGAAGAGCGCCAGTCACCCATAGCTTCAAATTTTGCAGGTTAATTTCTGGTTCTGATCCTTTTATCTGTTTTCATCACATCAATGACTTAATCCGTGAGTAAAAGTAATAACTCAATATTTCAAATAAATAGAATTATTGAATCGGAAAGGAGAGAGAGAACTGCTCACATTCAATGTAAATGTAAGTTGAAAACTGTTACAAACTGTAACCAAGTTTGAATTCTGAACATTAAAGCCTGCAAGAGACTCAAGAGCCCTGAATAACGATGCAGCCACTCCTTCTCCTTTATTGCAAACTATTTTTGCATAATACCCTCTTTCCTCCACTTGCAACATCTCCACCTACAAACAAGCATTCAAAAATGTTACACCAATTAATGTACATAGAAAGACTAGCTGAAAAGTTTTGGAGTTATCAGGAATTTCTTTAATCAAACCAACCTGCATGATCTTTTTGCAGATTGGGTGAGTATTACGGGCCGCTTGCACATTTTTGGGATTGTTAATTGATCCTTGATAGTTTTCAGACACTAATAAGGATGCTTCAAGTCCTGCAACTTCAGCCTTCAGCTTCCTAGCTTGAGCTTGAAGATCATGCACGTATGCTACTGCGTCTCCAATTATGGAAGCCTTGTCCATCTGTGTACATAACTATATCAATTACATTTCACTCTCAAATATAAAAACATGTTAGTTTTAGGCTCACTTTGGATAAATTTCAACGTAAACACTTACAGGAAAACAATAGTTTAAGTGAGAAACTTAATTCATTTTACCTTCATGTGTTTATAAAGAAATTCTTCTATACAAAACTTAATTAAACATATGTTCTTAGTTTCAAGCAACCTTCTTACATTACACTAATATAATAACAGTTTCACTAGCTTAATTAATCGAAAAGGGGACACGTACCTTTGTTATGTTGGGAACCAAAGAACGCAATGCGTAAAGCTTCTCCTTCATTCGGCCTCTCCTTCTCCTCTCAGAAATGAGAGTCTTGGACCTATCATTTTTTAGTTTGGGTTTGCAATCATCATTCTTGGTCGTTGTTGTCGTGGTTGTTTCAGAAGAATTCTCTCCATCATGTTCTTCTTCTTCTTCTCTTTCTCCTTCTCCCTTCATATTCCCATCAAAGCATGAAAAGGAGCTAAATGTGGAGCTTTGATCATAGACATTCACAGCATTGTTATTGTTCTGATCAAAAGGGTATGCAGGGCATGGTAAGAGCTGATTGTTAACAAAACTATCAGTGATGAGGTCAGAACCGAAGTCACAGTTGGCATCTTCATTCTCCCCTCGGATCAAATTAATGAACTGATCAAAATTTGGATTGTCAACGAAGTCGTACAGCTCAAAATCATTGATGTAAGCCAGTGTGTCTTGGTGAATTGCATCCATAGCGTTCAGTTAGAACTGGGGTAGCTAGAGGTCTGATCCTAATATATAGAAGGTTGACATGATTATTAATATATAGTTTTGGTGTGAATGGAATAAGAAGAGTTTCCTTTCATGTCACCAAGGTCTATTATTTTATTTGCACCATTGTTAATTAACTCAAGTGGAGATGCCTTTGATTTCTTTTCTGGTTACTACAGGCTGATCATGGCCGTTATTTATTTGGTTAGCATCTGTGGAAGGACCAAAAGATGTACACAAGATAGTTTTTTGTTGTTACTTGCATGTATTTTCTTTCAGAAACTATTTTACTCATTTGATACAACATATATCTTGTAGTGAATATATGAACTCTAGTTGTTTACATTGTAAAATGCTACTCTTTTCATCAAATCCAACCCGGAAGCTTCTTTGGCTGTTTATATATAATATAAATTCAACTCCGAGACAAATGAATTGCCATTTTAATTCTATTTTTATTTTATGTTAAGCATATATAAATCGAAATCAATCTAGTTGCAGCCTGATCTCAAGTTTTCAACTGTTGCATGATGAATATAAGTTATTGCAATTGGCAGTAGCAAGAATAATGCAGAACCAGCTTTAAGAAAACTGTGGATGTTGAAGTAAAAGTTCTAGACGATGTTAAGTAACCTTTTTCCAGAAGCAATTTTAAAAAACGCTGGTCCTTTTCATATCATATGCTGGCTAGCATATAACTAATTTTATGCTGCTTTAGAAGAGGTTGAATATGAGCATTTCTGGACTATTATATTGATTGAAGTTGAAGCCAGTATTATTGTCAAGCTCATTATCAGAAAAGGGTCACTTTCTATGATGAGTTCAGGATAAATAAATGCAGATGCGCTACTGTTATAATGTGAACAGAATCAAGTGGGAACATAATGACGTACCTCACATATTTTAAATTTCATAAAGCAAATGGAAGGTGCTGGGGATGGAAGTTAGTGGTTTCACAATCACAATAGCCGTCAAACTTTGCACCACATTAATTCACCCTATTTCATAAAAATATTTGATAAAAAAAAATCAACAATTTCTTCTATAATGTGTGCATGAGTAAAAAAGACATAGCTCACGTTCCTTATGTTTTTCACCATATGCAATTTCGTTTAATATGTTACAAAATAGTTTTTTTTAATTACGAAAATGAGTAAGTCGTGTTACACTGGTACAAGTTTCTTCTAAAGAAATTGTCTCAGAGAAAGAGCAACATGACGTACAAGTACATTAAAGTCATGCTATGGTTGAACAACTTTGGTTCAAAGTAATTTACATCAAAATCGTAAATGACTGACACGACTTTACTTAGTTAATAGATTAGGGTTAAGTGAAATTGTGCATGAGTGATACGATTTCAATGTATATCGTGTATGACTCTAACAACTTCAATTGTTTTATTTTACACTAAAGTCCTGCAAAGGTAGCATAACTTCAATATCCTAATTACTTTACTTGTGAAAAAATTGGTGATGTTGGAATTCAAAAAGAAAAAGGTGACAATAATAATCGATTAAAAACTTAGGGCTTAGGTTTTAACGAGTAGGGTTTAGGATTAAGGGGTTATGATTTAAGGTGTATAAGTGTAGGGTTTAAAGTGGAAGGATTATTATTAGTGTTTAAGGTCAATGGTTTATACAATACTGCAGCATAGTATTTTAACGACGATTAAAAAAGTCATATAAAGACGGTTCGAGGATCGTCGTTACTTTGGGTGTCGTTATAAAATCACATTAATAACACGTGTAGAAAACTGTCGTTATTCTGCCAAATAAACAATGAAAAAAAAAATGTATTTTTAAACCGTCGTTATAAATGTATTTTTTTTTAAAAAAAAGTTTTATTATTATATATATACTCTAATCCTGCATAAAATATCAAATTTACAGAACAATAATGCATGTAATATCATAATTTAAATATGAAAGTTTATATACAATAAATTAGTACATATAACATTTTACAAAAAGTTCTACAAATATATGAAAAAGTTCTATGTCATTCTAATAATTCATTTATCCTAAAGTCATGGTTACAAAATATTTTGACCATGTTATCTTCACATACTCCAATGCTTTCGAATCTAGCGGTTGTGGGTCATTGAAAAATTGTGACATTTGAATTTTTTTTGAATTAGTGCATGAACAATAAACCCCAAATTTTAAAGTGTTTTTGTATTGAGGAGGTATTACCTGGTCTCAACCTCTATCAATTTCAGCTTGCACAATAGCCGACATCCACTATATAGTAACCCGCATTCATAGTTTCCAGATTGCTTATTGCACTGCAAGTTAAAATAAATTTTATTAAATGAATGAATGAGACACATTAAAGTGAGTGAACAAATATACTTTAAATACCTTAAGGTGCATTTAAGTGAGTTTTTTTGCATTTTCACTTCCCCTCCAACTCAACATGTTATATCCAGAATAAGTATTAAAATAATAAAATTTAATGTTATAACACATAACATTAAGTAATGTATGAGTAATAAATTTGTGAATGTAGTATAATCATAATGGTTTGATAAATCTCTAATTTATACTAGGAAACATCATGCAAAATTTCAGAAATTTTCTAACAAGTGAAAGTATAAGAACTAAAACCTTAAAATACTTGAAAAATATCTAAATAATACTTAAAAGTAAAAAATAATAGTAAATGGTGGATTTTTGGAATTTTGGTCCACCCCCTTCGTCGTCTCGTTTCAAACAACTTTCATTTTTAACGCGTTTGCATCTGACTTCTTTATCAAAAGTTATGACCGTTTGAATGTTATTCATGCTATTTTTTAGCAACTCCAAATCTATCACTCTTCTCTTCAATGTTAGGACTCCTTAATCAAACATCCACTATATGAAGTTTCCACAAACCCTAAACTAATAACTAATCAACACCTACATGCAAATATTTATTATTAAATTAATTTAAAAATATAAAATACTAACCATCTATAGTGGAGTTGCGGGTGCAGCCAAGTCCGCGGTGACATTGTGCATCAGTCCTGACAGCGTGTGGTGGAGGTGTTGGCGGCGTGCAGAAGGTGTTGTCGGCATGCGGAAGTGAAGGGTTAGCGCACGAAGGAGAGATGCGGTGCAAAGGAGAGATGCGGCGCAAAGGAGAGACGCGCACAGGAGTTTGACGCATGGAGGGTTGGAGGTGCGAAGGAGGGTTGGAACAGTGTTGACTGTGGTGGAGAAGGAGAGAGGCGCGGAAGAAAGCTTGGGGTGCGGAGGGGGTAGGTCGGAGGTGGGAGCTGCGTTTAGTGTAGTGAAAGGGAGAAAGACGCGAATGAAAACAAAAATGAATGAGAGCTTGTAGATGAGCTTTAATTTTCACTCTTTTAACGACGATTTCCCACTTAATCGTTGCTACTTTTCCCACAACTCCTCGTTATTCCAGAAAAAGAACCGTTGTTATTTTGCCAGCAAATCTTGAAATCTTCACAACAAAATTATGTTACCCGCCCATTCTTATAATTAAAAAAAAAATGTTAATTATCATATTATCACGAGGAAATTGGACCATTTCGGTGGAAAAATGGACGTTATTAACATACAAGGTGGTAAGAATCTCATAGGTTTTGTTGTTTACTAATGTTAATGTTAACGTGTCTATATACAAGTCATGCGTATACTACCTTAATTAGTTGGTGATTCATCAATTACTTTGATTTTTTTAACTATTGACTTTCTGTTACCGTAAGAAATACATGCATATATGAACTGCATATATAACTGTGAAAAAGTGAGAGTAAATATATAATTGAACCATGCAGACACATGTTGCCTTCATTGACCTTAATCAGATGATTGAAGTTATGGATCCTCTGACCCTGTCTTCTTCTTCAGGAGGAGAATCTAAAGTGACATAAGTGACCACGGTTTTGATGCCTTATTGAGTTCTATTTTATGTTACCTAAGTATCACAAAAAGGGGAAGGAAGAAGCACACGCAGTGTAGTGCAATTTCTTAATGAACTTCACTGTTTTGGAACAGTACTTGTGGAAGACACGTAAAGGGGTGTGTGAGACAACAGTTTGAGGTGACGCTTACACGTGCCATGGCCCACTGTATACATTTTATTTTCCACGTATCATACCCAACACAACACTTCAATTCATCTCATTCTATCACAGCTATATCATAAGCTTCATAGCTGTTATATCAGAGAAAAATAAGATTTTTTTTTTTTCTGGTTTTGGTTCTAGAAACGATAAGCAGCAGGAATATGGTACACGTAGAAAATGAATAAATATTGTAGGATAGGTCATATTAACTTATTTTATTTTATCTTGGTCAATTTCTTAATTTCATGCCATGTCTCGGATGATGCATGACCCATATATTCTATTCTTTGCCATAGCCAAACTCAGTCAAACCTTGGATTATTTTTCAGTCCCTAATATGAATGAGTGATAGAGAAAATTGATTCGAGTTGGGTTAACACTAAAAAAATATATTAAATAAAAACTAATTTAAAAAATATTAGTTACTATTT
>Ga0123341_1002229_pt1 | contig 15739 bp, 7 predicted proteins | sample Turbeapinknodule_FD_89959 | JGI IMG/M metagenome (GOLD analysis project Ga0123341, IMG submission 89959) | Root nodule microbial communities of legume samples collected from Mexico - Turtle bean Mexico pink nodule | ecosystem: Host-associated > Plants > Roots > Nodule | place: Mexico: Nepantla... | reverse complement strand
TTTATTTAATATTTTTTTTAATAATAATAATGATATATAAAATTAATATAAAAATCAAATATCTTGAAATACATAATTAATTACAATGAAATCATGATCAACCATGGAAGAATGTTACAACCAATTTCATTGAAAGAAATTTACAATGAAAAAACACATTGATAATATATCATATTTAACATCATAAACAATAAGCAATGCATTTTCAAAGGCAAAACAGAGCTAATTTTAGGAGCATTTAGAAGTGAGAGATTTATGTAGTTCCCCTTCCATCATAAATTAAATTTGATTTAGTAAAATAATTTTTAGTAATGCAATTGAATTTGAAGGTTTGTGGATTAATATATATTAAAAAAATCTATATTTTTCTCTTGTAAGCTGCCAAATATATTTCAAAATAATTTATGTGGTAAAAATAGTCAAAGGCAGGTAATAGCATAATTAACTGTGTGATATAAATATTAATGCATTATTTTGTTTTTAGAGGGAGTTAGAGTGATTGGTTAAGTAATATAAAACACAATTAGAAGTTTGATAATGATATTTATTTGTGACGTGTTTGGGGAGAGAGCATGAGAACAAAATCCACATCCAACTAATGTGCCTTTCTATTTTTCAACCACTTTTTTAGGTTTTGCTGGATCCATCTGGATCTCTTTAATTTATAAATACAAACTTCTCAAACAGACTCCAACTAAGAGAATATTAAAGAATGCACAAATGGATATCAAAAAATAACTCAATTATGCTAAGACTGTATACACTGTTAAAACCAAGATAAAAGACAAACAATATATCCACGAACCAACTTACAACTATTGCAATGGAATATGCTAACAAATAACTTCATAAAATTAATTAAATTTCAACTTATTTGTAATTCAATTTTATAAAATTAATGAAAATTAAATAGTATTTATATTGTTTTAAGTTAACAATATTACTATGCATGAATGTATGGTACACTCAATTCAATTGTTTCAAATTGCTTACATTAATTAATAGAAAATTCATTAAACACACATCAATATAAAATATAATTAGTTATTATATTTTAAAGACTAAAAAAATTATTATATTTAAATTAATTTTTCATTGATAAATAATTTTTAAATTAATATTTAATTAGTTATCAAAGAATTTAGCTACGACTTATTTAGATTCTAAAGTTGGTATTTATTAATAATATAAATTAATTCATATATCAATAATTTTTTTAGTTTTTAAAATAATATCTAATTTAGTCAATAAATAACTAAATTGTCTTTATAATTGGTTTATATTTAATTATTTTCTTATAATATTAGGAGTCCAATTCAATAACACTTCAAATACACCTTCTCTTAAGATAAAATCGTGACGAAACTTCGAACTTCAAAGTCAATAATACTTTGAATTCGGTGATTGATCCTAGTAATATTATCTCAATGAACTTGAGATCGAAACATTATTGATGTCGTATGTGAGAATTTGTTAGCTTAAACCTCGACTGAGGCTTGGTTGTTCCAATACGTCCCTTCAAGATATAACTCGAATATGGCGATTAACTCTAATGATGAAGAAACTTGAGGTCAAATCAATTAATAGGTAACATTTTCAATTAATATTTAAGAGGGATCACTACAAGAAAATCATGAAAAAAATAATTAGTTGTTATAGCGACTAAATTAGAAATAATTGGTAGTTAAAACATTGATAGTTAATTAGATACCAATTTAGAAACTATTTAAAAATAATAGAAACTAATTTAGAATATATTTTTTTTTAATTTTTAAAATAATTTTTAATTTAATTACTATAGTAACTAATTATTTTTAGGATTTATTTTATAATTTTTTTTTTGTGAAATTTCAAACAAAATTAAACTGCGGTAAAAAGGAGAAGGCAGGAGCAGACAGAAATTCTAGGAAATTAAGTATTGGAATGGCCAGCAACAATGATGATGGAATATGGAAAAAAAACATGAATTTAGGGTAGTTTTGTTCAAAATCTGAATGAAGTGAACTATAGAACTACCATGGTCACTAAACAATAAACAATAAATCAATTGAATAAGAAGCTTCAACTCCATGTATCATTATGTCTCAACTTTAGCCAAAAAACAAATGGTGGTCACCAAATTTGTGGAAGTCCTGATCCATAATTTCAACATTTCATCACCATGATGATAAGAGAGAGAAACTTAAAAGAGCTATGGAAAAATGATAAAAATATATTGTTTATGATTCATTTTCTAATTCCATATTTAACAAATTTGGTAATTTGCATAAAGAAGTGTGCTTTAATTTATGGAACTTTATCACAAAGGAGAACATAGGAGGGACCCTATATTTAATTATGCTTGATATTATTATCAAATAACAGAAACACATTCTTTATTTATTTATTTCTCTAAATAAAATAGATATAAATAGCATATTGTAGAACTTTTGGGTTTTCTTCTCAACGTTAAAATGATTAAAATTTGTTGGTTAAAAATGGATGGTTCCCGTAATAACGGGAAAAATGCGTTTAATCATCTTTTCATGTAAGTGAGATTAAATATGATGTAATATATTTGTGGTAAGATAAAAAAAAAAGTATCCGGTCAATTTACTAAAAAATGAAAATTAACTAAATTTTGAATTTTATTTATTTATTCAATTAATAGATGATTTTTTTGTCTCACACAATTTTAACGAAAGGTGAAAAAAACATACCCTGAGGTTAACTGCGATTTGTTTACTAGTGTTCTATTATAAAAGTAAGAATGTTTTAAAATGTCAGAAAAAATTTAAGAAACTAACAATTTTCCGAGGAAACATAATTGAGACAATATTGGTATTTTAGTTATAGTTTGAATATTACTTCGGATTTTAATTTTGTCATTCATTTGTTCTTCTAATCTTGTCTTTTATGCAAAAGTTTGTCATTTTGTGAAATTGATAAATCTCGTTGTTAGTGATAAATGTTACATTCCTAGAATTGTAGTGGAATATGGACACACACATTAATACAATGATTTTAAGAGAACAAAGATCATCTTTGTTGACATTACCAAAGAACCACCAACATCCATATTACCGAACCTATTACAATTATTTTTACTATTCCAACCACTACAACACATGTGAATCTATTTTACCATGACAATAGATTACTTTTTCTAAATATGGCATATTTAGAATGATAAATTATATATATATTCTATTTTTTTACAATACAACTTTAAGGTGTCCAAGTGTAATTTTCTTAATATGAATTTCATTAGAATACAAATTAGAAAGACTTTTAAGTTATTATTATTTATTTGTAAACTGCCATATAAAATAAAATGATTCACTATATAATAATTACTTTGATTAATACTACATTGTGAGATAGATTTCTAAATACCAAATCATAATTATTTATCAAAAGATATATAATTATTATTATTATATATTATTATTATTAAAGTTATTAATGTTACCGTTAACATTTTGTTTCAAGAAATAGTTGAACCACTAAGTACAATGAAAGAACATGACTAAATCAAGACAATTTAGTTTATCAAATGATATATAAAAATATTGGACAATTCTATTTACTATAAGTGATCTGACATGTGGAGCTCCATAGTTAAAAAAAATATACTTTATATATCAGCTTAAAATTGTATATAACTGATAATTTAAAATATATATATAATAAAAAATAATTTTATAATTAAATAATATAAAAATTATTAAAATAATAATATTATTGTGAAAAAAATTTGGATGTAAAATTATCAAAATCCTTCCTATTATAACTTAATTCTTACAAATAAATATACAGAGTACTCCTTAGTTATCTTTTATGCTATTCTCTTCTTTTAAAGAATTACAGTTTCTTAAATCCTAATACAAAGTGGCTGTAATTTTTTTGCTATTTAAATTACATGTAAATTATATTTGAAGTTCACAGTTTGACTTATTTTTGGGGTCATTGAAAGATCATGGATGATTCTCACTCGATTATATATCCCTTTCTCATTGCTTAACTATGTTACTATATATTTACATGACTTTTAACTAATAAAGAAAAAAAACTTCAATGGATATAGTTCTTTAAATGTCACATAGGTGTCTCTCCAAAAGAAGAATGAGAAGTGTTTAAACATAGCACCTTCATCCTTTGCTTTGTTTTGTTGAAATAACTTATTTGATTCATAAACACTGCCACAGATGCTGATATGATATAGACACGACACATATACAGAGAGATATGTATAATCTCTAAAGTCTAGAACACGAATATATATATATATATATATTATAAAATTATGAACTATATAAATTGATAATAAAAATTTATTTCCACATGTATGTTTTAATTTTTTTTAACAAAAAATATTTTTCATTACTAGTTGTTCCTTATTTTTATAATCATAATATAAATTTATACAATAAATTTGAGTTTTAGAAAATTAATGTATTTTTCCTGTTTAAAATTATGTTAGAATCGGACTAAAATTATCATAAATTCAATAAATATTTTTTAAATTGAATATTTCACTGATACGTATTTTATAAGTGTATGTATCTGATATGTGTATCCGACACGAATACGTCATTTAAGAGAAGTGTTTAAATCTCATAAGCTTATGTGTTATACAATAATATTAAAGTAGTGTTATGGAAAGGGAGAAGCTTTACAAAGAAGGCACATGATTATGAATATTTATTAATTACATTGCATGCATGCTAGTTGGCCAAACTTTGGGTCTATTTAAGGAATCTATTTTTTTTTCACATATGAGTTGTGTGTGACAACTTTCTCATTTGTTTTCAAAAGAAAAGATCATGAAATATTGGGTGAGAACAGTGTTAAAGTGGAGAAGGGAAATAAAGAATGAAGGTTGGTTGGTTGAGCACATGCAGGTCAAATCAACCCCTTATTTAGAGGGTGCATGGAACCACCACCCAATCATCAAATCATTCATTTTAATTTTAACATTTTTTTTTCCAAAAGTCAATCATTTTTACAAATATACAAATATAATAGGGTATATTTGAGAACCAGTTTGCAATTATACAAACTGCATCATTGAGGAAAAAATATGTTGTTTTTTTAAGTTGGGTCAACATTAACATATTTTGTTTTTTTTTTCGTAAATGGTATAATTTTATTTTATATGTTTTGAAATGAAAAAAATTATTTTAAAATTTCTCAAATCGTATTACAATTTTAATTTTTATATTAAACTTATTTGTTAGATACGAATTCAGTTATATCAAATTTTATTAAAATCGTAGTTTATATTATTTCACACGTCAAATTTTAAATATTTTTTTCTATTTTAAAAAATAATAAATGAAATTACATGATTTAAAAAATTATTTTGATCCATGATTAAGCTTGATGGATAAAAATGGAAATATATTATAGAATTTTTTTCAAGATGATTTTATATATGTGAAATGTTTAACTCTAAAAGGTGGATTTGGAATAGATATTTAAGTATTGGAAGTAAGTCACAATCATTTTATATATTGAAAAAAAATATGATTTCTGTAATGTCACATCTTATTATTAAAAAATTATATTTCTTTTTAAATGAAGTATACTATTAATAGTTTTAATAAACTATATTTTTTATCATTTATGAACTTGAACAAGATATTAATTTTGATTCTTTATGAATCGTTACTTATAAAAGGAACTCAACAAGTTATAAGCAACACTTCAAATATCATGTGTCAGAATGCTCTAATGGAAGAATTGTTTCAAATTCATTTTTTTTTAAAATAACTCATAAGTATCTAGAACTTATTATCCTCTTACAAAAATCACTTCAAAATTACTCTCCAAATCTAACAAAAATAATAAATGAAAATTCTCAACATCATTAAAATCTTAACTAAGTCTTCATATATACATTTTATTGAGTTGTTTCTAACAATAGATTTCTTATATAGTGATTATCATAAATCATACTTTATTCCTAATTAATTATATGATTATCCAGAAAGGTTTCCAATACATGATATCATCTCATGGTCAAGTTTACTCAAAAGCTATATCCCTTAAGTATAATTCTCATCCCATATATATAAAACATATATAATTGTGACAATGCCTATGTCAATTCAACGGTGAAAAAATTGGCATTTCTGCTAACCACATTCACCAAACACAACCAAATTGAGAATAACGTGAAAGCCTTCCAGCATCTCTATTTACTGATTACAAAACTTGTAGAATTAACAAATAATAACTTCTGAAGAAGGGGAATTGCTGAGCAGTGTAGTAGACACAAATAAGAAGCACTTTCATGACTCAATTTGCACATGACACTGATATGGAGAAAAAACAGTTCTTGGAGATCCCACATCGACTAGAGATAAGAACATTTCATAATATATAAATGGGTACAAATCTCACCTTATCAAGCCGGTTTTATGGGGTTGAGTTAGACTTAAAGTCCACTCTGTAACATGGTATCAGAGCCAGGTTCGAGCCTATCCTAACGAGTATTTGTGTTAGGCACTTAAAGTCCAGAGAGCAACTGATTTTCAAGTTGGATCATCTTGGAAGAAAAAAATCACTGCTGACATGAAGTGAGGATGTGGAAGTAAAATTTGCAAGAGAATAAACCTGGGGTATCAACAAATCAAAAATCAGAATACAGTAATAAAGCAGAGAGAGATAAAATTTTCACAAGACAAAATCCTGAGATTTTAACAAAAATGGATCCATTGCCAACCAAGATAGATGACTATATGATTTCTACATCTTCGATCCATTGTGTATAATTATAATATTATAAATATCGAGGAACGTATTATCCCCACTAAAATATTATAAATAATTTTACATCTATTAAAAAATTGACTAATTTATTAACAAAATTAAATTTGTTTATAATTATAATATTTTTCTAAATTTACCCTTAAGTAATTCATCTATTGATTGAATAGTAGTAGTGAAATTTAGTTTTCAAAATTAAAATCTTGAAATATAAACTAAAATAGTTAAGGGTAATTTTTTGGTCAAAAATAATTAATGTAAAATATAAACAAGATTTTGTAAAAAAGACAAGAAAAATACAAAATAGTGTTTATAATTAGAAACAGAGAGCGTATTCGTATCCAAATTTTTAATGCACTTTGACGTAATTTTGAATGAAGTATTATTCATAATGCTTTAAGATAATTAGTAAAGGAATGTTATATATTAGTGCACAAAGTATGATGTAAAACAGCCTTGAGTGGAGAAGCAAGGAATAGACAAGTGGTGATTACAAGAAGCCACGAGTTTTTGCTGTCCTCAAACTACAAAGAAGCAACTCTTCCCGCATTATAAATCATTATCATAGCAGCAAGTTTTTGTTGTCTTTAAACTACAAAGAAACTTATAATGTACACTAAAAAAAGTTAGAAGAAGAGTCCATTATATTTTATTGACAACACTCCATCTTGGGGGTTATAGTAATTACTGCAAGCAAATGTTTCAGGAAATGATCCCATCCATTCATTGTCTGAAGCTGTAATCAACCATCTAATTAAACAAGGGTGGAATAAAAAGGTAAATGCCATAATAATGACAATAAGGATTATGTCTGTGGGTTATAAAGTGAAAGGATTCCAAAACTAGCAAGTAAAAGGTTGATAATAACTTAAGAGAATACCAACTCTGATAAAATTAGGAAAAGAATGGTTCTTATATCGTATGAGCATTTAAGCATGAATCCATATTTGAATCTGCTCTGCTTCATCCAATCTAGCTATATTGGAAAATTTAATGAGTTGAGCCCACGGGCACTGTTCCTCCAAATCCTTTAAATGCCTTCTTTCATGGTCCCCCAAATGGTCCCCTTGTATATATTCATCACTTGTTACTTAACCCTAAGTGTCTTCCTTGTTTATTTCCCTGTTGTTGGGGACCAAAATGCCTATCAACCTTCCCCCACAACACCCTAATAATGGCCAAGATTAATAGATCTCAACTGGGCAAATTCTCCTACACAATATCACCTTGAATCGGCACCAACATGTTCATGTAAAATGACTAAAAACACCTTTAATCAAGTGGAAAATAAGTTACACTTAGTGCATCCAGCACTCAGCAACCAAGCACAGTACGCGTCGCACTAACCAATGTAGAGAAAGCTAACAATTCCAGATACCAATATCATTCCAGATACCAATATCATAAAGTTGACACTTCTGGATAGCAATATCCATAAACAAATATATGACTTACGGACCGTAAGTATATGTTTTGAATTTAAAAAGTTAAGTCAGGTGCATATCATATATTATATGGTGCTGGGAGAAATTGCCTCTCAACTGTTATCTGTTGATGTTTTGGCCCCAATTATTTTGGTCCAAGAGAGTTCACGTGTTACAACTTTTCGTTTTTACCAGTAGCACTCAATACTGCTAGACAAATTGCTGCTGGAGGCACAAACAACTGGGAATAGCTTATCTTCATTGTTATAGATTCATTCATTACGAACTTTCAAATGCATGGGATTACAAGAGAAACTATGCATGTTCATCTAGTCAACAAATATTCTGGAGACACTTTAACCTTCTGAGAAAGAGATAGATGTTAGATTTTGAATAATTGATAAATATTTCAAGTCTACTAAGTATTACTGTAATTTCAGATGTGCTCTGAAGAACAGATTTTAATCAGAAACATTTGCGCCTTAGGCAATCATTCATCAAAGCATCAAAGTGAGGACATCTCAATGCTTCAGGGTGCTTAGTAATCAGAGACATGCAGTACGTAATGAATATTAAGCTGCCACAATTAATATATTTCGTAAATTAAATCATCTAAATTTCATAATAAGATGCAAGGTCCACAAGAAACATAAACAATGCGTCATTTCTCGTGAATATATGACTCATGATTCCTCTAGAAATGTACCCTGTATATGAACTTAACAAGCACAAACCAATCTAAAAGCTACATCATCACTTGTAAAATTCAAAGTCAGTATCAGGTTTCTTCACGTTTGTCCTATAACCCTTCTCAAAGTCCTTTGGCAGTATGACATATCTATTCTTACGAACAGCATGCATTCCAGCTTCTTGACAAATAGCTGCTATCTGCAGGCACCAACAATCATCAAATAATAAGTTTGTCAACTTTAATCCAAACATGGAATATTATTCTTCAATTAAATAGCTTTTAAGCTTGAAGAATAGGTCCTCCACAACATAATCTTTCTCACGGTGATAACAATTGTTCTCTCTCATAGTTCTCCTTTCTTACACATTTTATTTTGAAAATTGATAACTAGTTAGTACCTTAACCTCTGTTCCACAATTTCCCCATAGAATGATGCCAGTGGGATGGTCAATTAATATAAACAAACATTAAATAAAGATGTGATATGACATTTTCATAAAAAAAAAACATAACTTTTCAGTTTGAGTGAACCAGTTAAAGGAAGTTAGCTATTTGATATGGTTCTAAACCCTTGTGTTTCTCAACATTTGATATTTTTTCATTAAAAAAACATTACTTTTCAGTTTGAGTGAATCGGTTAAACGAAGTTAGCTATTTGATATGGTTTTAAAAGAAGCCGCCAATCAAACCCTTGTGTTTCTTAACATTTGGTTCAAGCCTTCCAATTAAGATGGATGATGAATGTGAACAAACAATAAAAACTAAATAGTTAGACAAATGATCATAAAATAACAAGCATCCCTACATAAATATTGGCACAAAAATTATACAACAGGAACAAACCTCAGCAGCACTGATTTTGTCAGGACGGGAAACATAATCCTCCAGATCTACCTCGTCACCCAAGTTCATTTTGGCTGTGCAAACCTGATGAAACCATCAAATAATATGGTTAGCAAACAGCTGAAAATAAATAAATTAAAACTTTTCAGATACTGCAAGACAAAATGAAATTTCCCACTTATAATATAAAACTTTCAATAAGCATGAATACTTTCAGAGTAGGAAAGAAAGGTATATAAAATAACCAAAAATGCTTGCCTGAAATACAAGTCTCTTCTGGCGTCGATCAGGCAAAGGGAACTCAATTTTACGATCAAGCCTTCCAGGACGCAACAGAGCAGGGTCCAAAGTGTCTGCTCTGTTAGTTGCCATTATGACTTTAACATTAACTGTTTGATCAAAACCATCCATCTGAAGAAAAAACAGGGGTAATTAAACCAAAACTTCAGTGAAGATCTGAACACAAAGAGAATGTAGTCAAGCCAAATAGCCACAGGTCAAGAGATAAACAAAAATTAATTCGCCAACAGTCACAACCTCCTAGTGACTACCAATACTAGTACACAACATACACACAACACCTTACAGAAATATCATTTCATAGATACCTGATTCAAAAGTTCCATAAGGATACGCTGTACTTCTCTGTCAGCTCCAGTTTGGGCATCAAATCTGGCAGTGGCTATTGCATCAACCTCATCAATAAATATAATTGCAGGAGCATTCTCTTTTGCAAGACGAAATACATCGCGAACCATTCGTGGACCCTGAAATATAAATATAAGGGAAGATTTGAAGAAATTGCAGTAAGCCGTTGATAAAAAAAACATGTACAATTCATGAACTTGAAACTCGGGAAACTTGATGAACAACATTAATTAAAAACATTGGCCTGCAACAAAACGCCAATAAAAACATATAATCCCCAAATTTGAAGCATAACTGGATATATATAGCAAAATAACTGAATAGCATCAGTAGTTACTAATTGGAAAACCATCATTTTCAAAAAGAAACTAAGATAGAAAAGTAAGTTACAACATTGTCAACATCACATCCAAATGCAAGATGACTTAAAAATCATACCTCACCAAGATACTTCTGCACGAATTCAGATCCCACAACCCTGATGAAGGCAGCAGTGGTGTGATTCGCAACAGCCTTAGCAAGCATTGTTTTGCCAGTGCCAGGAGGTCCATAAAGTAAAACACCACGAGGAGGGTCAATACCAATTTGTTTGTACAGTTCATGATGTGTAAGGGGTAGCTCCACCGCCTCACGGATTTCCTGTTTCTGGATATCACATCCTCCAATGTCCTAAAAACAGAATGATGGACCAAAATTTTCAGTGTCAATGTTACCACCTTGGAACCTCTGAGACTAAATACAGCACATAATTTAACAAGCATCTAATCATCCACATGTTTAACATATAACATCAGATTCCTATAATCAAAGCTGCATATTTAAGAAACACCCCGAAGTGTATTAATGGGTCCCATTAAGTCTGGAAGTATGAATTTTTTTTAATCTTAAATTGCAAGACATTTTGATTCCTCTAAAAGGATTCCAGTTAAAACCTTCAAGCAGCCAAGTAGCTCTCTAGATGTTTAATGATAGAGAAACCCTCAGTTCCTAATAATACATATCTAGATACTTCTGATTATTTAGAATCTGCTGCTTGTTTCTACAATTATAAGAGAAACTTACACAATAACAAAAAAACATCGTGTATACCCTAATTAACACTGTGTCAGAGTTGTTCTGGAGTGGCAAAAAATAACATTTTTAAATTTGACACTTTAACTAAGTGTATGGCACATGCCGATGTTGAACTTGGGGACATGTCATTGAAGAGCCATGTCCGTGCTTCATACAGAATAGTAACAGTAGTAAGTAAACCCCATATGCTCCAGCCATTCCATTTTAAATCACATTAAATCCATGCTGCATATTTAAGAACATTTTTTTTATCTTAAATTGCAATGACTAAACAAAACACTTCAATTCATCTAAAAACTCAAGACTTTTCATTTTTCAAGTGTTAAAGCGTTCTATTTAAGATGTTTAATAATAGAGCAACACTCACTCTCAGAAACCATCAACATCCTTAAAGAGGCCAAGTAGCTTTCTAGAAGTTTATTAGTAGAGCAACACTCACTACAACTAGTAAATCAAACCCCATATGCTTCAGCCATTGCATTTTAAATCACATTCAATCCAGAACACCACCATTAAATTTCACGACATACAGAAATCAACCTCCACTTAAAACATAAAAACCATAGCACAAATCTATCTATTGTTATCTTCAGCAAATCATCCATCATACAACACTATTATCTTCAAGGTTTTAAAATAACAATTTCGTTCGCAAGATCAAGGTACCGAGGGTGTCTGCTGCTGCTGCAACCGTTACCTTAACAGCCACATTTGTCCACAATATCAAGAAACTATAGAAATTACCCACAATACCAAGTCCAACAATATCTGGAAACTATCATTACTACCCGCAATTTACCACTATCAAGAAACTATTCACATTATCAAGTCCCACAATTTAATCAAACTATCCAAACAACCCGCAATACCATGTTCCACAATTTCAAGAAACTATCGAAACTGCCTGCAATTTCCCACTATCAAGAAAATGCTCAGATTATCAAGAAACCGCCAACAGCAATTTAAAACCTTAATAACATTTAAACTAAAAACAATTTCCTCTCCACATATACAAAACCTAGGTATTCATTTAGCTGTAAAAAAATTTAACCAATCCCTAACTTAAAAATCACTTTAAAAATTTCCAATCAACCCAAACTCTCATTAAACGCAACAAACCATAATCAAGAAACAAACGAAATTAACCCCAAAATAACCCAATTTAGCAATAAGGAGTGACGTAGCCGCAACAAACCCTAACCAAACCGCAACGGAAAATCAAAAATAAATAGAAACCGATCCAGCACTAACCAAAAACCCTAGGTATCATCATCCACCTAAAATCAGCAAGTGAAAATGACAAAACGTAAGGAAACTGACATTATAAGTGACGTCGGGCTTCTCGGACTGGCTGAGGAGCGAAATACTGGAATCAGCCTCCGGTGGGAGGACGTCGACGAGCGCGTTGGAGTGACGGTGAAGCGCAACGGAGGCCGAGGGTTTGAGCAGCTCGCGGTTGATCGTGCTGAGGATCCGTACGTAGTAGTTGGATCCGGTTGTGGATCCGACGATGCCGTTGTTCTGGTCCACCATCTCCATGAACTGGCCAATCACTAGCGGCACCGACTGGATCCGCTTCACCTCCTCCTGCGCCCGCAGCAGCTCGCGCTTCAGATTCTTTTGCTCATCCTTGACGTACTCCTCCTGAATGTCGATGAACTCGAGCTGGCGCTGGAGGGACTTAAGGCGGCTGTAAAGGTCATCCTCGTCTGTTTCACCGCCACCAAAGCTGCCCTGGAGGTAGTCGGATTTTGTCGCCGGGAACGATGGCGGTGGCTCCGATGAGGGCTTTGGGTCCAATACCATCGCGGAGGAACCCATTGATGAGACTTTTGGGAATAGGGTTTGGAGTGGGAAATAGGAATCGAATGGAACGGAATGAAATGGAATGAAATTGTTTCTATTTGCTGCTGTTGTTTTTCCCTTTTTGGGTTTTCATGATATTTAATGGGAAAAACGTGTAATGACCAAAAGGACCTCGTTGGCGTGTCAGCGAAGAAAACAAATTCTTGTATTGGACTTGGGCCTTGACTCTGAAGTCTTATTACGGCTGCTTCTTCCTAGACTTCATACGTTCTTGCGGCAGCCCAATAACAATCAGGAAAATACATTTTTGTCCTTAAGAAAAAAGTAAATTAACTCAAAACGGTTAAAGATTTTTTACTTAATACAATTTGGGAATCTGGGATAGTCTATTTGTGGTTTTTGGTGGAAAATGTTAATTTTTTAGTTGCATTTCACTTTTTCTTGCACTGATTTATCATTTATTTGAGTGTTTCTCATTTTTTTATTTTTTTAAAAAATATTAAGATTACATAGTCATTTTTAAATTAGAAGTGTTCTTTGGAAATGTAGAATTTGAAAACAATTTTTAAAAATATATTCTAGATTATAGTTTGAAAGTTTTTCAAATTTACAAATAGTTTTCGTGTTATGAAATTCATAATATATTTTTCTAAAGTAATATTTTAGATTATCTAATTCAATTGTCTTTTTTAAAAATTTATGATTAAATTTTAGATTTTATAATTTATAATTATATTTTTATATTTTTATATTCTAAATTATATAATTCAAAAATTAATATTAAAAAAAAATTATACAATCTGAATATGGTATGAATGAATCTTTTTCTTCAATTAAATATAAATTCTTAACTTTGGACTTCTTTTTACATTTTAATTCTTGCACTAACCTAGGGTTTAGTAATGCCTTACATCAACATCCTTTCTTGACGAGTCATAGGAAATTAAAAAATAAATTTTAGTAGCATATTTTGCTTTGAAAGGTAAAATCGGGAGTACGTTGAATCATGTGTGAAAGACAGACTTGTTCATATGTTGATATAGGAAGTTTGTAACTTTCTATATTTTTATTTTTAGTAACCAGTGATTACAAAAAATAATTATTTATTTAGAGTTTTTTTTTAAATCTCTTGGGAAGGTGTAATGAACTAAAGCAAATAGTTTTATTTGAAAGTCATAAAAGCAAACTCAGTTTACATAGTTTACATCCAGGAATGACCAAGATGTATCAAGATCTCAATAAGTATTATTGGTGGCATGGCATGAAGAATGATGTAGCCAAATTTGTAGTTGCTTGCTTGACTTGTCAGATATCAAAGATTGAACATCAACGACCTGGAGGCATGTTAACTAGTTAGACATTCTAGTATGAAAGTGGGACACTATCTCAATGGATTTTGTTACCCACTTACCACGTACTTTGTGGAAGCATGACTCTGTTTGGGTCATAGTGGACATGTTGACAAAGACGACACATTTCCTACCTATAGATTTGAGAATCTCTATGCAGAAGTTGACCCAAATTTACATAGATGAAATAGTCATATTTCATGGTGTACCCTCCAGCATAATATTAGATAGAGATCCCATATTCACCTCCAGATTTTGGCAAACACTTTAAGAAGCTTTGGGGACTAAACTTAAACTTAGTTCAACATACCATTCTCAAACTGATGGACAATCAGAGATAATTATCCAGTCCTTAGAGGATTTGCTTAGGACTTGTGTGTTAGATCATTTGGGCAGTTGGGATGAACTTTTACCTTTAGTAGAGTTTACTTACAAAAACAGTTACCAAGCAAGCATAAGAATGGCTCCTTTCGAGGCATTGTATGGAAGAAATTGCAGCACACCTCTGTGTTGGTTTCATGATGGTGAAATTGTGTTAATTGGACCATAATTAATACAACAAACCAATGAGAAAGTCAAAATGATTCAGGAAAGATTGAAAACATCTTTCAGGAGGCAAAAATCTTATGCAGATCAAAGAAGAAGACCTTTAAGAATTCTCTGCTGGTGAGCATGTCTTTTTGAGAGTTACACCATTCACTGGTGTAGGAAGAGCAATCAAATACAATAAATTAACTCTTAAGTTCATAGGACCTTATTAAATTTTAAGGAGAATAGGCCATGTGGCTTATGAAATTATTTTGCCTCCTCCTTTGGCGAACATTCATAACATTTTCCATGTATTCCGGCTTAGAAAGTACATACCTGATCCCAACCACATTCTAGAATCTGACACAATCCATGTGAAAAAAAATCTGTCATTTGAAGTGAAGCCAATCAGAAATTTAGATTCACAAGTGAAACAACTTCGTGGAAGAAGTATTCCCATGGTGAAAGTATTGTGGGATCTCATCTCTAGAGATTCCACTTGGGAAATTGAAGAGGTGATACGAGCATCATACCCTAATCTCTTTCTTGGTAAGTTCATTTTCGATGACGAAAATTTTTGTAGTTGGATATAATGTAATGGCACATAAAAAAAATAAAGAAAC
>Ga0123341_1002228_pt1 | contig 15740 bp, 9 predicted proteins | sample Turbeapinknodule_FD_89959 | JGI IMG/M metagenome (GOLD analysis project Ga0123341, IMG submission 89959) | Root nodule microbial communities of legume samples collected from Mexico - Turtle bean Mexico pink nodule | ecosystem: Host-associated > Plants > Roots > Nodule | place: Mexico: Nepantla... | reverse complement strand
TATATAAATAATTTTATACAACCTTAAATTGAAATATTTTAATAATAAAAAATTTTACAACATATATATTTTCATCTAATACAATCAACTCATACAATTTGTAAGTAAAGAAATTTAACACAATATAACAAAGATACTAAATTTATAGAAAATAACAAAATATCAAATAAAAAAAACAAACAAACATAAATTAGAAAACAGAAATATAATAGTTATAAATATTAATAATGTTTGAACAACCTATATGTTGTCCACAATAAGTCCAACTAAAATTAAAAAATTATCCTTTTTATTAGGCTTAAAAACAGTCATGACTCCCAAATTTATTACAATAAACTTTCAATCAATTTTTTGTCCTTGAAAGTGTTGCCATGCTTTCTCATCATCTGCTTAAAAAATAATTTTATCATTCTCCTAAAGTGAGTGTTCCCTACAGAATTCTTTCCATCCACCTCCCAATTTGACAGTCTTTTTGGGAACATTCCGCATTAAAACTTTACATTGCACCTGCTCGTTTGGTCTGTGCAAAGTGACATTTTGGAATCGACCTCTTCGCATATGATCTGCGAAAGTCACAGGCAAATCCTACCCAACAATAAAAAGTTAAATATTTGAAATTAAGAAAAAAAAATACATTATTTAATATAAATAAAGCAAAAGTCAGTTATAAAAAAAAATACCAGACGACACTTGTTGTGCACTGGGAAGCTGTCAAAGTTAGTGTAAAATGCACAAGTGCATGATACGTTAGTGAGCTTCGACTTTCAATCTCTAGAAAAAAATCTACGACAGTATTTTCGGACAACGTCTCCTCAAACATCGTTACATCAAAACAGCTATCCCTATGTAACGGAAGAGAATTTGATGAGATCCTTCTTTTAACGTGTACAACTTACGCATTTCATCACAACCTTAAACGATCAAGGGATTGTACAGGTCCATATTATAACGTACCTTGAATATGTTTTCTCTTTGCGAATATGTTTTCTCTTTGATCGCAAGAGTCCATATACAATCCAGAGATCAATCCAAAAAATCATAATATCATAATGCAGATAAAGAAAGTAGGTAGAGTACTTATTTTTTAAAAAAATTATCAATATTATTGTTTTTGTGAAATTCCTGTAAGGTTTCTCCTTTGCATCCTCTTATAGATATTCAGAATTTCGGTCTTCAGATATTTGGATATTCGTTCTTCAAGTCCTCGGAAACATGTGATTATAATTCAAGTCTCCGTTTTTTAATGTCATTATCAGGTTGCAGAATGTGTGTTAGTTTCAGAAGAAGGTGTCAATAGAAGTAAAGGCTGAGTTGGAGAAAAGAATTGGCAGGGAGGAGATTGAGAGAATCAAATTTCAGAGTAATGACCGAAAAGTTGAAAAATGGATGAGAGGGTAAGAGAAGAAGATTACAGAGCTAAGGATAGAGTAGACAGATGATAGCGTGTAAAAAAAGACTGAATCTCTGGTCAGGACCTGACGCATCAGAATTCTGTTACTGTTCTCTTTTCAAATCACCAAAAGAGATTCTCCTTCGTAAACACGCTCCCACATTTGTTGGGATTAATCCAAGTCACGGGAAGAATAATTAAATAATAGAGTGAAAAAGAATGAGATAATTTGAATTAAATAAATAATAAAAGATAAAAACAAAATCTTTTTAGAGGATTTAATTAATATAATAATATATTATTAAACAAAATAATAACATTTTTAATATTAAAAATACAACATGATTAAATACTAAAAAATGGTCTCCTTATAAATTACATGTTTACTTATCAAACAATATATTTCATGTTTTGTAATTTCGTAAGATAATTTTATGCAAGAAAATATTTTTTAAAATACAAACTAGAATAGAAATAAATATTAAATTAAATAAAAAACCATTTTGAAAAGTTTAATACATAAACAAATTATTTTAAAACACAAATTAAATAAACTATTTTACAAAGTGTATTGTTTAGGTCGAAAAATCAACAAGGTTATACTGCCATGTGAAAAAATTAAATAAAAAAATAAATAAGTAATATTAAATTAGATACGGTAACAAAGTTCATAAAACAAACTCAAATATACAAGGTGTGTTTACAAAATGTTGCAAAAAAAAAATACTCAAGTAGTTTTCAAGACCAATAAGAGAGTCTTATAAATAGATGTTCAACTTAAAAGATAAGTAAAGTGAATTTATCTGATAATAATACAAAACTGATTCTAACTTTGGCATCAGAGTGTCTTCCACACACCAAATCGTGATCTTTCACAATCCAAATGTCACCTTATAAACATTTTTTATAAGGTTTAAAGTTCATTAATAAAATAAAAAGTTAAAAGTTAAAAGAAAAAAATTATAAAAATTAAAAAATGAAGTTATTTAAATTCACTAAAAATAAAATAAAATATTTTATTATTTTTATGGTAATAAATTATTATTATTGTAATAATAATAAAAGAAAATATAGGATTATGTTTGTTATTATTATTCCGTAAAGTGTCATAAATATGATTAACTTAGTGATATTAAGCAGTATTTTTGCATAAATATAGGATAGGAGCTCAACTCTTGTGAACACAACTTCCTTCCTCAATCTTTGGCAGCACTCAGTCTTACCTTACTCCTCTCACTTGAAAATGGCAGAAAGAACACTTCCCTCTGGTTTCGATCACGCCACGCCAAAAACCGAGCCATACGAAAATGTTGCACCCATAGTGTCTTCTTACAATGAACGCATACGTCCGGTTCTTGATGCTCTTGATAACCTGAGGCGCCTCAACATCATGAAAGAAGGGATACAGCTTCCAACCATAGTGGTTGTTGGTCACCAATCTTCTGGAAAGTCCAGTGTCCTAGAATCTCTGGCTGGAATCAGCTTACCCCGTGGACAAGGTATCTGCACAAGGGTACCCTTGGTTATAAGGCTCAAAAACCACTCAGTTCCGAAACCTGAGTTGGAGCTGGAGTATAATGACAAACATGTGCCCACGGATGAGGATCACGTCTCTGAAGCCATTTGTGATGCGACGGATGAACTTGCTGGGCATGGGAATGGAATTTCCAACACCCCATTAACTCTTATAGTGAAGAAGAATGGTGTTCCTGATCTCACTTTGATTGATCTTCCTGGCATTACTCGAGTGGCTATTAAAGGTCAAGCTAAAGATATATATGACCAGATTGTTAATATTATTATGGAGTACATAAGGCCCCAGGAGAGCATTATTCTCAATGTTTTACCTGCCACTGATGATTTCCCTACTTGTGAGTCTATTACGATGTCACAGAGTGTTGACAAAACGGGAGAGAGGACTCTTGCTGTTGTCACAAAAGTTGATCTGTGGCCGCAGGGACTGCATGAGAAGGTAACTGCTGATGATGTGAACATCGGTCTTGGTTATGTGTGTGTAAGAAATCGCATTGGAGAGGAGTCCTACGAAGAAGCTCGAGAAGAAGAAGCCAAATTATTCAACACAAACGCGCTTTTGTCCAACATTGACAAGTCCATTGTTGGCATTCCGGCTTTGGCAGAGAAGCTGGTTCAGATTCAAGCGGTTAGTATTTCTAAATTATTGCCGGAGATTGTTAAGAAGATCAATGACAAGCTTGCTTCTCAGCTTTCCAAGCTGGAAAAATTTCCCAGAAAACTTACTTCCTTGGTTGATGTTATCTCTGCATTCATGCATATCTTTGGGTTGGCAAGAGAGTCCCTCAGTAAGATTCTTCTGAGAGGAGAATTTGACGAGTACCCTGATGACAAACAAATGCATTGCACTGCTCGCCTTGTTGAAATGCTGGATCAGTACTCTAATGATCTTCGCAAGGGCTCTGAAAGTGATGCCGAGAATAAGTTTTTGATGGAAGAAATTAGGGTGCTGGAAGAAACCAAGCGAATTGGACTCCCGAACTTTATCCCACGCACTGCTTTTCTTACTCGTTTAGGACATAAAGTGAAAGCTATTTCATGCATGTCAATTGAGTTCATTGACAAGTTGTGGGACTATCTTGAGGAAGTGGTGATGGCTGTTCTGAAACATCACTCAGAACACTATCACCAACTTCAGACCTGTACAAAACTAGTTGGGCGGAAGCTTATTGATAAGATGAAGGAAAAATCTATGAAATATATGAAAGAGGTTTTGGAAATGGAGAAGCTAACTGATTACACTTGCAGTCCTGAATACACAAGGGAGTATAATAAACTAATTGCCAACCGGCATAATTTGGTGGAGAGAGTTAATGCAATCTCTCCTCAGATATATGCTAATGCTTCTGGAGTAATTAAGGTTGCAGCCACTTCTCCGATAAATGTTGGTTTTGGGGAAATTCAGGTTAGTCATCTGAGCCAGTACATAACTTTGCTTCCGCAAGCGTTTGACTTGAAAGTGAGACTAGCAGCATACTGGAAGATTGTGCTTGAGAGACTGATTGACAACACTGCTAAGCATATGCAATTCAGCATTTTCAATCTTTTGAACGAGGATGTTGGGTATGAGGTTTTGAAGGATATGGTGTCTTCTAGTGGAGGTGGAATAGAGAGATTGTTTGAGGAAACTCCTTCTGTTTCTGTGAAGCGTGACGAGCTTAATAGGAGCATTAAGGTTCTCAAAGAAAGCAAGGAAGTGATGGCTAGCATAATTGACAAAATTTCTACAAATGGTAATTAGAATTGAGAATGTGTCTTTTTTTTTTTTTTATGTTTGTGACTTTGTTATGTTTGCTGCATATTAAGGTTTTAAAGTAGGTGTCGTTTAGTATTAATATAAATAGATATGTAGGTTGTAGGTTGGCGTATGTCCTAGTTGTATAACTTGTACTGTGAGGATGGCACTTGAGGGAGATTCACATGGATGTGTTGAGGTTTTATCCTTGTTCTTGGAAATTCCTAAAGTGTTTTGCTGCAAAATGACTGACTTGAACTTCTGTTTGTCTTCTAAGAGTATCCCTCCCTCAGAAGATGGAGGCCTGAAGGTTACACTGCCTTGAAAATAATATATGATTAGTATTTACATAACAAAACAAAAAATTTGACCCCAAATGTAAACATAAATATTGTATTTACATAACAAAACGGTTGACATAATATGTCCCACGCACGAGCTGTCACTCTCGACGTGAGGCGGTGTGTTAGAGATCCCCCAGTGGGTGCAAACCTCACTCCATGAGCCGGTTTTATGGGATTGAGTTAGGCTTAAAATTCACTTCGTAACATATTTACATAACAAAACAAAAACAAACCTGATTGAAAGCATTGCATAAAGAGTAAACAACTGTAATGATCATTAACATTGACTCTACCTAATTGGGTTAATAAACTTTTCTTTTTTAATCTCTTTTTGTTTTTCAAAATTTAAGACAAAATGAACCTTTGTATGTGACCACCCGTAATGAGAAGGTTCATACCAATTACCAAAAACATTTCTATCCGTAAGAAACACAATACATTATTATGGTTAACATTGGGTAAGAATTAAGCTTTTACATTATTTTGTGTGTAATGCTGGTAGTAGTAAGAGAATCCAATCAGAAAACTATATACCACGAGGGAAACCAAAAGTATTTACTAAAGTCAAAATGGCTAAGGAAAAAATAAAGACGGAATATCATAGAAAGCTTTTAACTCATCGTGTAAGGAATAAAGATGCAACCAAATTTTATGATTCAGTGATGGCTTTATTTGTAGCAATATGTTTGTACACTACTAAATAGAAACAAAAATAAAGTATTATAAAGGTGACACAAAGGAAAAATATTCTCGTACTCCTTTGGAAAGACCTCTGCAGAAAGCAGAAAACTGCTTAAGTGGAAATGGAAGGTTATATGCATATGTAAAGATAACTCTGGCTGGTTGATGATAAAAAATTTCAAGGCCTAAAGATATGGAGCAACCAGTGCTAACGGGTAAGTGTGTATCCGAGTTGTTGACAGGGGTAGCTAACTATTGTCAACTGAACAATAATCCTCAATATTACTACTAGTGTGAGTATTACTAGCAGATGCTGAGCTGAATGTATGAGTTGATGAATTCTGGCTCTGGTTTACACTCAAACTCTGCTTCGATCGATGTTCATTGAGATCCCTTAAGGCTTTGAACCTTAAATCTTCACTGTAGGTACTTGGTTCTGGGATTGCATCAGGAATATCTAAATGTCCTTCAAGCATATTCACCACCTCAGACATTGTAGGCCTAAGTGATAGAGAAACATTTGTGCACAGAAGAGCTATTCTGACCACCTTTTCTACTTCTGTTTTATTAAGGTCTGGTCCCAACCTTTCATCAACAAGCCCCACTAATTTCTTAGCTTGATTTAATTGACATGCCTGCAAATATCAATTATTGTTTATCTTCAAAGGATGAGGTAACTTTAAATAAGTATTGAAAAAAAGAATGAAGGGTTTATAATTAAAAAATACAGCAAGGGGCTTTAAGCATACCCAATCCAAAAGACAAGTACTTCCATCGTCTGGTAAATAATTGTTATTGTTTTTCCCACTAACAATTTCTAATGCTAGAACTCCAAAACTGTAAACATCGGCTTTGTATGTAAGATGGCCCCATAATGCATATTCTGGTGCCATATACCCTCTACGAGAAAAAAAAAAATGAAAAAGGAAATTTAGGTAACGGCAAATATTATTTAGAGATTTATGTATGATTAGTGCAAAGGCAACCTACATGGTTCCAGCAACTCGGGTGCTGATATGGGTCTTCTCTGCTTCATCAAGCCTAGCCAAGCCAAAGTCAGATATTTTTGGATTCAAATCGCCATCGAGTAACACATTAGAAGCCTTGATATCTCTGTGTACTATCTTGAATCTTGACTCATCATGGAGAAATGCTAGACCCTTTGCTATGCCAATGCAAATCCTAAACCTTGTGGGCCAATCCAATTTAAGCTGACGGTTCTCACTACCTACAAAGATCAAGGGGCCTTACAAACATATTGCCGAAATCCATTCTAGAGGGCATAGAGAAATATATGTAAAAATCAGATTTATTCAAGCAGAGCTTCTTGTATGACCTCATATGATCAAGAAATTCATGGACAAGTAATGACTAACCAAATAAAGCTCGGGCAAGGCTGTTATTTTCCATGTACTCATATACCAACAAAAGTTGTTCCCCTTCAGCACAATATCCATGAAGCTTTACGAGGTTGGGGTGTTGCACACAAGATATCAAGCCTATTTCATTTATAAATTCACGATTTCCCTGCCGTGATTGTGATGACAATTGCTTGACCGCTATAAAAGTACCATCTAGCAATTCACCCTGCATTGTCGCATCCAGGTTACCAGAAACCTAGTATGCCAGGCATAAACAGAAAAATTCCATTTAAATAAATAAAAAACAATATGGAAGTTATCTAAAAACCTTGTATACGGGACCAAAACCGCCTTCTCCAATCTTATTAGCAGAAGAGAAGTCATTGGTGGCAGCTCTGATATGCTCCAAGCTAAAATTGCCTGCCTGAATATCTCCATCTTTTGCACCTGGCCATGTAAGCCATGCAAAATTTGTATTAGTCAGTAGTTATCTATATTCCAATAGTAAACAAAAGCCTCAAAGTTATCATCTCTGCAGAAATAAAATAATGATTGAAAACAATATAATTAGTTTGTGCAAGCTTTTATTCTCACTCCCCTATGGATATTTCGTAGAATACAGTTTTCAAAGTATAAGACTCCACCTTCTTTCTTTTGCAGTTTCCCTCTGAAAAAGCCTTTCCACTTCCACCAAATGAGTCCAGATAAAAATAGCACTGAGCATAGAGCACCGGCTACGATGGCAATGATTATCGAACGATCAACTTTCTTTTCTCCATTTGAGCAAATTCTAGAATCTGTTCAAAGAACAAGGTATCACACTGAATTTTATTCAGCACTAGCCATCATATTCATAAGATCGCTTCAAACAACTAAAAAGTCATCCCATTCATAAGATTGCTGTCAGTTCAGTACTAAATTGTGTAGTATAGCCTTCAATTAATATCTGTAGAAATGATATTGAGAGTATGACCAATGCTTACCTAAGAAGTGATAGGAAACAGACATTGCATTTGATCTTTACTAGAAAGATCAAGAAAGCCATGTGAAGAGTTCTATTTAAAAAACAGAAAAGAGCATACCAAATATAAAAATGAAAGTAGAACTACTATTTCATGACGTTCATTTTTCTTTAAGGGCATTCTGTTTTCAATAGTATCAGAGTAATATACTCTAGAGAAGTGAAGTTAGACTTAGACATCATAAACAGTGATGATGACACCCTTCATTAAATCTAATAAGTTTACACTCATCTTGCCATGGGGTAGTATTCACCTGAAACCACAGATATAGCTGATACAAGTGGACCATAAACTCCAACATCAGGAATTCTAGTCGTTCCTTTTCCAGCCCAGTAGAATCTGATCTCCAAGATATTATTTGTGATTCCGATATTGTGTATTGGCAGTACCAGTGGTTTTTCAGTAACATTTGTCTCATTCTCTATATTAAAATTTTTGCGAGCCCTTCTTCCCTGAGACAAAGTCAACGCATTATTAATTCATATTCTGGAAATTAAAGCAAAATTCACTAGATAAATTGGTTACCTGAACATAGATATCAAATATGCGCTTCCCAAGACTTTTATATGTTTTATCATTTGTAAACTTTATTTCAGCAAAGTGAAGGTTTACAGTATAGTTCCCATTTGCCATGCAGTTGTGGAAATAAGTAAGTGTAATTGGAGATACACGCGCCGTTTTGTATAATTCTGGCATATTTGAAGATGGCAGAGATACAATGTAACGTACGTTCTGGGACTCAAAATCATCCATGAAGTCCCCGGTGCTACTAAATCCCCAGTGATCATCATTACTGTAGAAATAAGTTGCAGCGCCACCCTGAACATCTTCGTCTCCCACATAAAGGTTTTCTCCTTTATCATCTTTAACACTTACATCCTTCCCACCGCAGTTAACATGTAAACAACTTGAAACTGAAAGTTGGTTCAGAAATTAAAACAGTGCGAGAGTTTTTTTTAACTACTACTAACTGTACAAAGTTTCATATGCAATTTAACATAACAGTGTCATACAAAGCAAAAAGTTATTTTGCTACTATGCATTTATTTTGATTTGAATATTGCTACATATTAACACACATATCACCTTATATGTTACAATCTTCATCATTTGATTATGCAACATTTGATATATAAGGGGTAATGATATTTTAAATAATAGAGAATAATTTAGTCAAGTACAATAAGATTTTTTTTAATACAGAGGATATTTAACATCTTTAAATCATTAAATAATTACGTCATAAAATATATTTTCATAGTTGGTAGATGGCTGAGAATAAAAACAATAAGTGAACTGCCAGCACCGATGGCTTGATAACTGATAATAATATAACTTACAGCGTGAACAGCTGAAATTCTTGGAGCAAGGAACATACTCCTCTCTGTCAGTTTCAAATACAGTTTAATTAGTATGTACTGTTGGAATAAAGAAGTTTGAAGGCTTCTAGCAAGTACTAATATATCCTTTGACAAACATTTCTTCCATACATTCTCCTCGATCAAATTTTTGTGAGACATTATAAAATACATTCATTACTAAATTATGTCTTAGAAAGACACTGTCAAAGAATGTATTGTTTGCATTTTCTAGGAAATTTTATACCAATATCCACTGATTTATTACTCTATCATTTTCTCATTAATTAAAGTGGAAATAAATAATGATGTCAAAAATAATGGTCAGAGCTAGCATAGTGCTTGCTTGTTATATGGCAGTTAAATTCTTCCAAATAAATCATTTTTCAATTGCTTCTTCTCTCCAAAACTAGAGAAGGGGATCTTACAACTTATTCTTTCGAATCGAGCTTCTGAACAGATTCAGATTCAAGTTCCTACTAAAGGAAACAATCAGAAACAAATTTCAGTTTAAAAAAATATCAGCTTGAAAAATATAAAGGAAATTCCATTAAAAATGTTTTCACTTACATGCCATCCTTACAAGAAGTTTCGTCTTGCCAAGTAAAGTTGTTATATGATAGATCACTGTGTCCAACACAATATGAGAGCTTTTGTCAAATAAACCATAAATTGAAAACCAAACATGCTTATAATTATGTACTCCCACTAAAAAATGAAATTTAAAGCATTCAAGACCAGTTATGATAAATATCTTCTAGTATCCAACATATATTAAAATGCCATCATGGGTTCCCACACCCTCTTTCAACCTTTTCCAAAAACTAATATATAAAAGATCAGAGGAGAAGAAATACTGCAGAGGAGACAATACGTTGCATTTGCTGTTTATTCATGCCCTTAGAGGAGATTCAACAGTATGGCTTTGTATTTATAAGATAACTTCCTTAAATGTAGTTAATTCCTTTGTACACACAAATGACATCAGTAACAAAAGCCTAAAATGATAAAGAAAAAAGAATCTTGCTTTATAATATTTTCATGCATCTGGAATAACCCAGACGAAGCTAAAAAGGAATAAAGGGACCCTGGCTGCATCATCCTCTTTATGATGAAGACCAATGATGATGCCCCATCATGATAATTCTGACATTTTTTGGCATGCTAACCAGAGATTACTTCCGTCCCAGTTTTTCTCAGTGCTTTTCTATTCTGATTCCACAAGCATTGATTATGAAACCATTTACAATTCAATAATATACTACATTTTTTATGCAATTAACACTAAATTTTTACAAGTTTGTTCTGACATTTTATTAGAACTCCCTAATTATAATATTTTATCTGTATTTCAATTTCTTAAAAAGATTGTTGTTGATATTGAAATATTGTCTTTTATTGTTAAAACTCATAGTTCTTAATTTTAAGACCTCCATTATATTATATAAACTTGTTCCAATAATGTTTTTATAAGATTTGAGTTTTAGACTTAAGTTACTTTATAAGATCTCTATATTAGAGATGTTCTAAGCGTAAAAAAGAAATAGAAGTCCTATTGCCCAATAAAGTACAACTTCACATTGGACATACTAAGTTCTTTCAAATACCATTTGAGATTTAGATGAGTGAGTTCAGGTTTCTCTCTAAAGGGAATTTGAGTGGGAGTGTTTTCCTTTCTACAAGCTCATATTAAGTAGATTTAGTAAATCACATCTAAATTTAAAGTATGAATTACTTCTAGAATAAAGATGAATCAACCGGGAATTGTCTATATTTTGACTATTGCTAGAAAATAATCTCATCATGATTTTGAGAGTTAAAACCTTAATTGCAGAAAATTAATATAGATAAAGAATTTTGAACTACAAGAAACTTACATGCTACTTCCATCCTTCAGGATTGAATTGGGTATATTGCCACTAAGCATGTTACCTGTTAGGTAGCTAACAGAAGCAATGCCAAACTGTTTAATTCATTGTGTCAATTGAACATTAAAACAATTATTTAGTTTCATTATAAAAAAACTACGTACATTACATGATTATGGAATCATGAAAATTGGTTGAAAATTATCTAGTAGAAAAATAGCTTTCAAATGCATCACAAGTTCTTATCCCTTTTGTTTTAAGTTAAAATTTAAGTGTCAATATACATTAGAGTAAGATGCTTACATAAATCTCAGACGCCTTGCACTTACAATTGATGAAATTTCCCCAACGAGCTTGTTAAAACTGACATCCCTATCATAAATTTTTTTAAATATAGAATTTCAATTTTAATGAGGCAATGTCCTTTTACACGAAACATGTAATCATACAATTTGTAAAGCAAGTCAATAACAAATACAGTGCCAATTCATAAATCTTAATACACTGGAGATTCGTAACTTTTTTCCTGTCTCTCCTGACAAATAGGTTTGCAGTTTATGTATTTAGACAATAAATAATTCTGAACCTTTAACACATCAACCACATAGATTTACATTAATATTGCCTGGTACAGTTGCTCAACTTCGGATTCTAAAGTTGCAACCATGAATACTTAGCTCATTCTCATCTTGATATTTGCAATGTATTTGCCCTTTTGCTTTACTGTATTCAAATATGTATTGTTTAGAATTCAGTTAGCAGAAAATCTTTTCCTCTGTTTTTACTTTTTAATGCAGATGTAGATATGACTTATTATGTATGTTTCTAACTCAAACCTTTGATTAGTATGCTAGACAGGGGTGGATGCGCATTATGGATTATGGGAGCAATTGGTCCCACAAGAATTTATATTTTATCTGTTAACATAAAAAAAAGTACCCCATTAAAATTTATATTTTACCTCATATTATAACTATGGTGAAAGGTCAAACATAATATCATATTCAGTATAAGACATTCCTCCAGCATTTACGAGGGAGGTTAAGTTACTCTCTTGATCCCAGTCACAGAAAAAAAGGATTTGACTATGAACCTGGACATGGATCAGCCCGTGTCACTGCCAACATAAGGAGAGAGATCATTTTTTCGTAACTACTCCCAAAACACCATCTCAGAGGTGCACAATGCTAGCTCAAGCAATGGAGCATCATTGTAGGTACTCCCCACTGCTCGCTTCTGCACATGGTGCACCCATTCTTCACCTTCATCCATTCATGAATCAGGTCAGTCCTAACTTGGATTGAACACTATGCATGAAGAGAATAGAAGTATCAAACACCTAACTTGGTTATTGACTGGCTTTCATTTTCTATTCTTGATTCTTTTTTAACAATGTTAAAATTGTTAACATGTCATAGGTTATGAGAACATATACGCACGGCGTAACTTAAGTCCTTTTTCTCTGGTCATCCTTAAATAATACTAACCTCTTAAAGAATTAATTATACGATTTCAATATGCAAAATGATTTCATAAAATTAGGTGTAAACTTTTTGTGCATTGAGCAGCAGAAGACTTACTCTACCATCATTTGTCCGGAAAGATAAACTAAAGTAGTCTATTCTTATCAATACAGACATGCGGAATAAACATGTTATAGGTATAGAATCTTCGCACGCTTACTTACAGAACCGCCAAATTCCTCATTGTCCAGACGTATGAAGGTATAACACCAGATAAGTTACAACTCCTTAGAACCCTTAAACACAAAATTGAGTTGCGTTAAATTTCAGACTAATGGTTAAAAGAATATGTATTCCCATTTAAGAAACAAAATATGAGAAAATATTATCACTTGTAGACTTACAATATACTCAACTTTTCCATGTTTTCCAGATGTGGAAAGACCTGGGCAGGACTTTCTATATCACTGATTCTTCTGCATAAATATGCGTTACCATGAGCTAGAATATAAATATGATATATAATATGAAGCACAAAATGTACCATGATTCGTAGGACTAAAAGAAAGATACACTCACAGCATAACTAAGTTCTTCAAGAGAGAGATATTTGATGGGAAGGGTCCCTCTAGTCCACTTGCATACATTTCTCTTCATAGATTTTACATTGGTAAGAGTTTGGAGTTAGAAATAATATAAGATTTAATATTTTGCAAAAGAACCGTCAAATCATTTAAGAAAGAAAGGATTAGAATCTCACAATCTTTGGAGAAGTTGCCAGCTCGGTATGAAACTAGGTATTGTTCCAGTAAAATTGTTATCATTTATTCTACTGCAATGTGATAATGAATTGTATGCTTGAGATGCGGTGTATGAGTTAAGTAGTTGGATTATATTTAAGGAGAAGGAACAAATATCAAAGCTTACAAGTCAGTCAAATTTTGTAGTCCAGCAAATGTAAGTGGTAAGTTCCCAGTTAATTGATTGGAGGACAGAACCCTTCAGTGTTAAAATTGCAGATAAAAAATCATAAGAAAACATGATATCTTACAAGAGAAAGTAAAAATAATAGTAATTATATTAAAAAATGAAAACAAGAAAAGGAATTGTTGTCTTACAATGTCTGCAAGTTAATTAGTTTCCCAAGCTCCGGTGGAACAGCACCAGAAAATTGGTTTCCTTCAAGCATCCTAATTCGAGACAAGACAAAAGAAGAGATTAGTAAGGATGATAAACCACATACTACCACAATAACACCTTTAAAGTATACCTCATTCTTTAGGATTTAAATAAACTCTTTAGGATTTAAATAAACATGATAAGAGTATGTAATATGAAATAATATAGGAATGAATTGAATTAAAGCTTGGAACATACAGGTATGTAAGAGAGGTAAAATTTCCTAGATGCTTTGGAATTTCCCCAGATAAGCGATTCACAAGAAGAGAACTGCACACAGTTTTATGTAATAGGTAAGTAATATAAAATAAGAATGGCAGAACGAAAAGTTTGCAGTAGTTGGAAAAGACTCGAACTAACATTGAAGTTAATTTCATTGAAGCCCATTCCTCTGGAATCGAACCGGTGAAGCAATTGTAAGCAAAATCTCTGCCCACAGAATAATTTTTTTTGGAAATATTAAGATAAAAGAGTCACTGAACTATTTAAAATGTTTATAACGGGAATGAAACAAAAAAAGTTGTAAAAAACCATTACAATTTATTTTAACAAAGAAACAATGATTAACTTATTTAAGTCGGTCATACACTTCTCGGAGAAAAGGTAGCTTGGCCAGTTGAGGTGGGAGTGTGCCAGGTAGACTAAGGCGCTTGAGAGTCCTAAAACATAGAAACATTGTTCATCAGGGCGAAAAGAGAAACTTGAGATTTCCTTGAGGATTTGCATAACTGGATGAGGAAATTTAAGAGATAATATCATGAACACACTTAATTCAAGAACTTTAGAAAAGAGAAATAAACTAATTTCGAAGTCATACATCCTCACAACATGACAGACAGTATTGTCTTCAAAACTGCAGTCACAACCAATGCTTCTCTCTGATTCAGCTGGTGGTTCTTGCGTTAGTCCAACCATTTCAATACTGCAGGAATCAGCATCAAATTTCCAATATGCCGAACCCATCGCACTCGCAATTTCTCTGAGGGCATCAACTAAATGACAACATAAACATGGAAGCATAAGCATTTGTAGTTGTAAACAACAGTAATTGGAATGTGAATCTAATATCAGCTTGAAAACTTCCAACCCAAAGGGAAATACTGTTTCAATGTTCATATAATTAAGAAAATAAAAGTGGATAGATAGAAATATTAATAAAAATTTCACTCATAAATTATTCCTTTTAAATCATGAGCAACTACAACAAGAAGTTACTGAAATACGCTGAACTAAAACTTCAGAAGCTCCAATCCGTAGTGTTTCATATCTACAAAGATGAAACTAAAGATACCTTCTTCTTGGGGTACTTTTGATGCAGAAACTCTCAGCAATTGGAAGCAACTTAGAGCAATAAAAAAGAAGATAAAGAAATTGACAGCTCTCATGTTGCTCTGAGGGGTGAAAAAGAAGCACTAGATTGGCTAAGCTTTAACCTCTATGAGTCAAGGCTGACTTTTCCTCAAACTGCAGCTAATATCGTAGGTGCAATAATTGAGTTGAAGGAACCTAACTCAAGTTGGACAATGAAGATGATGCATCTGAACATGGAACTGTGCAAGTCTAAGACCCTGCCACTTTATTAATTACGTGTTTGATTTTTTCAGATGGTACATAAATTTGAAATCTTTGTTAAACTTTATGCATTAAACGAATGAGTACTTCTATACTTCCTCCATTCTAAATTATCTTTTCGTACGTATGATTTAAGAAAAACAAAAAATACATATACGTTTTTATACAATTTTATTAAATACTCACACTTTCAACAAATACGAAGAATAAAGTAACTATTATAATTGAACAATT
>Ga0123341_1002225_pt1 | contig 15748 bp, 11 predicted proteins | sample Turbeapinknodule_FD_89959 | JGI IMG/M metagenome (GOLD analysis project Ga0123341, IMG submission 89959) | Root nodule microbial communities of legume samples collected from Mexico - Turtle bean Mexico pink nodule | ecosystem: Host-associated > Plants > Roots > Nodule | place: Mexico: Nepantla... | reverse complement strand
TATTAATATTGATAATCATACTCATAAGTATAATAATAATTATAACATGACATCAAAACTTGACCGGTATAATGGTTAAAACTTCTATTGACATTTCTCAAGGAAGTTGACTCGAAGCCAAGTTCCACCTGCTGCAGTTTAGTTCTAACATTAATTATAATTGACATAACATATATAATAATTGCAAAAAAAAATTCAAATAATAATTAAAATTATATTAACATTATATCCTTTTAGGAATGAATTCCATTCACAATGATTCACAATGTGTTTAGTAGAAGTGGTTTTAATTGATTTGTATGAATTTTAACATATTCAAATTTCATATTATAATATTGCAAGCTTTGTTTGTTTTTTTCCTTTAAAAGTTTAAATCAATCGATATATAACTTTTATTGAAAACACTTTCGATCATTTGAAATTAATTTTTGGATTCTAAAATGCAAAATATATTCTACATTACACTACTTTAAAAATGTAATTTGTATTATATATTCGATTATTGAATAACATTGTAAAAACAATAATTGATCACCCAATTTTTTAACTTCTATATATAGATTGATTGATCCATAATTTTATTATTGATCAACCAATCTAAAATGCTAATGACCAAGTCATAATACAAAATACAAAGACAAGAAAATTTGAACTTTTTTACTCCCCTGAATGTGTCGGAAGAAACATGAAATGCATGTAGAAATAGATAAAACTAAAAATTACACAGCATCTCTCAAACATTTGATGCCTCTTAAAAGATAAAGAAAGAAAAAAAGTAGAGAAATGTTAACATATAATGACATTTTTTGTATAACCACGAAACAGATTACGTAACGCCGACTACACTTTTATAAATAATAGTAGTGTTGCAACATTTCGGTATTTTATTTCTATTATATTACTTGTGTAAAAAGTCTATATATGAACATTATATATTGTTGTATAAATATTAATATATATTATTATTGTTTCTTTGTAAAAGATAGAATTGAATAAGCAAAAACAATGTTAATAGAGGGAACCAAATAATTAGTGTGATCTTGTTTATGATTCTTTCGTTGGGATGATTGAGAAAGATAACTAATAGTAGTCATTTCATCTGCTAAATCTAATTAAAAGCCAAGACAATAATAGAGAGATACCTGTGTCTAGTAAATTTATGCTTCAGCATGCAATTACGTCTCCCAACAATAAACCGTGTGAAATCCTTGTTTACTCCAAAATGCTGGTATAAGAGTTCTTATTTTGTTTTACAGCACAGATATTTTGCCATTTTCTCACATCTTGAACCACTTTAACGAGTACTGGAGTTAGGTCAAATTCCAATGAGAAGTGAAAAAAGATAGGTCAAGTTCAAGGTTTAGCTAAACTACAATAAGGCATATATGCTATTTTATATTTATTGGAGGCCACACACCCTTTAGAACTTACTGTTGCAAAATATATGCGTGATCATTTGTAAAATTGGCTTAATAAATTATGCGTTGATTAGTATGTTGTTAGGTACTTGTAGTTTATTAAATTTGTTGTATGAAAGCTTCTGTTGAATGAAAGCATGTTGATTCACAACAGAAGTGAGCATATAAACTAAGTAAATCTTGAGGAATATTGGGGATATGTAGATTAATTAATTTGTTAGGAATATGCATGGAAACATCAAAATCGAATAAAGCAGTTGCTGTGAATCCATTCAATATTGCAAAGTGGAAATGATTGTAATGTGTAGGTGGGTGCACACACATGCATGATGCATGCTGAGATGAAAACGTGATCCGTTTTATGGGGGATTTCTGAAAAAGATGAAGTACTTTTTTTCTGACAAGTTGAAAGGAAAGAAATGAATGTGAAGGTGAATGTGATCGAAAAGTAAGGTAGGTTTTGTTGTTGATGTGGTACTGGGAAAAAAAGGGTGGATATTGAATGGCTAATATGAGAGGTAAACGCAAAAGGATCTCTATGTTGTGGGATGGTGAAGGATTTGTTTTATGCTTATCTGAAAAAGAAAAAGACGAGAAATGTGGATCATAATATAAAATATAATGGTGAAAGTGGTGAGGATGGTTCAGTCGAACCAAATAATGGCTCCATGATTAAGATGTTGACCTTAACCATGCATACAAAATTCCTTTATGCTTGCTGCATGGACCACCACCTCATGCACGTGTGTGTGGGTCTGTCACCACCCCCACCACCTAACTATATATCTCTTTTTATTTTTCTTATGAACAGTTTTAATCAACTAATATGTGTTATTGTATATATATATGTGTATTGTGTATATAAAAATGAGTATAGGAATAAGATACAGCAGTAGTCAATGTAGGGGTGTGTGTGGACTTACACGTAGATCATGCCCACCCTTTCTTCCCTAAACGACATTGCTGCTTCTGTTTCTTTGAGCTTTCGTCTTCATCAATGAATGAATCAATGAATGAATGAATGAATGAATGAGTGAACTGAATCATTCCCAACAGCTGGCGCTGATCATGGCCCTCCCCAAATCTCTTTTTCAATTCAACAATTCCCATTTACCCTCTTCCTAACATTCTTTCTTTTCTTTCTAACTAACATACGTAACATATGTATCACTTCTCCATAGACAATCATTCTTGAGGTGGAAAAACAACTGGGTGTGCAATGCTTTCAGATTAAATTATATCATAAAAGACATATATATAATAGTTAATAATAAATGTTAGAAAAAGGTTGAAGATAAAGTATAGAATTTGAGTTGGTCGTACAAGAGTGTGTTTTGATTGGTGTTTCAAGATTCAAACGTGCACCGTCTAGCTATACCCTCCTAAACTAGTAGCCAGAGTTAGGTACACATCTTTGTAATCAATTATCCTCGTAATTTAATTAATGCAGAAGGAAATTGGAATTTATTTATTTCTCCAGGGACCTTCGCACTAATTGGAAAAAGAGTCCAAATTTATGGAGTGAAATCAGCCATGCCAATCCCATCTTCCTTTAGTGCCCAAATTTGGATGTTTGTGATCTCATTCCCAAAACCAGCACAACAATTGCTGTTGGAACTGATAGGGACCCAACAATACGCACCACTAACCCTTTTCACACACCACAAAACACATCTCATCTCATTCCATAGAACCCAAATCAGTGTTTATATCCATTATTCATAATATATATGCTCATTAATCATCACACGTAAATAATACGCATACACACACAGTTGGTGTCTTATGAAAAAGTTTTAAAAGAACACACCAAGTCCAACAGTGCTTGACAGAGACTCTCTCTTTCTTTCCATGTTTTTCGGTTCCCTTATCCCTCATAAAGCTTTGTTAACATCCATACAACAAAGAAAAGATCGCAACACCTTTTTCTCTATCCCTCTCTCTATTTCCACCAAAAAAGATCATAGAGCGAGAATTTCACACACTTGTTAGTCTTCAAGACAACCTCAACTGTAATAATGGAAACACATCATCAACCCCAAAAGAACACAGAAAACGATGTGCAAAAGAAAACTGAAGAAGGAGTCCCGAAGCCACCTTCAGCATCCTCTTCCCCTTCTCACGAGTTCTCCTTTACAATCTCTCTCCACTCTTCTAACGCCACAATCCATGACAAATCCAAAACCCCACCTTCTCTTGCAGTTGATCTATCTCCTGCTGATGAGATTTTCTTCCACGGTCACTTGCTTCCCTTACACCTCTTATCTCACTTCTCTTCCTCTCCTCGCTTTTCCACCAACTCCGTCGACAGTTTCACTCTCCCCATCAGAGACTTCTTAGAAGATGAAAAACGTGCCAGCTGCAACAGCAGCAGCAGGAGCAACATCACCATAGATAGCATTACCAACTCCAACAACAGAGAAGACCACACCAATAGAGTCACAAAGGAAGAAAGCAAGTCCAAGCCTAGTTTCTCATTGTTTGGGTTATCAAAAGGGCGTAAAGGGTGTCAAGTTAGAGACAAAGAAGATAAAGAGAATAGTAAGCACAAGAAGAAACTCGGGTACGATGTGATGCATGCACTAAAGAAGTACTTGAGAATGGTGCAGCCACTAGTGCTTTTCAGAGGGAAGAGAGAAAAGGTACAGTTCCATGGACAGGCTTATTCTCATTCAGGGAATTTGATTCGGAAAACCAAGCCTGAATTGAGAGGAAGAAGAGGTGAGTTTTCAGCACCAGCATCTATGAGAACTTCTCCATCAAACAGCGGTCTTCTCCTTGCAACCGCTGCTCTTCCTCCTTCCAATGACAGCACCATGGAAGAGTTGCAAGCAGCCATTCAAGCTGCTATTGCTCACTGCAAAAATTCTATTGCAAAAGAAGAGAAGCTCAACTGCTGATACACGCATGGTAGACAATATTTTTGTTTCTAGATTTGCTTATTATTGTCCTAGTTTTGGTGTTTTATAAGTAATGTTAAATCTACGCCAGAAGATTGCCACACTTGGTTTCTAACATTCCTCGAGTTGAAATTTATTTTTTAAAACAATATATATGTTGATTAACTAATAAACATTGATGGTCGAAATCTAATTAACAAACTGCAAACTGAATGTAACTCTGGTGTGGCTTTTTAGATGTGGATAATATTTTCGTATTTATTTTCACACATACAAAAAAAATAGTATTTACTACTGCACTTTGGGTGCAGAAAAATTTATGTGCCATTATGAGAGTTTGAAAAGAAGGGCAAGTGTAAAAAGTATATAAGTCAGAGAAGATTGATGATTTCTGTCTTGTAGCGAATAGTATCTCGTAAAATTCTGAAAACTCTGCAACCAACCAGTCTTTTTCCATGATGAGGTGATTGAAACAATACTCCTCCTCATGAAAATGGTGAAGAGTTGGATTTTCCGAAGTAAAATTTTGTTGGAGTGTCGTAATCACGAGAAGAAAAAAATTGACAAGGAGATAATTTTACTCTCCTACATTACTTTTCATCCAAATCAATTACTATTAAATTAGTCAAAAGTGGAGGTATTAAAAAATGCATTGAGACTACACTAATCCATAGAATGAGATAACAAGGGACATAAACACATATAGAACAAAAATGTTTAGGATTTTTTAAAATAACAGAACTCTGATCTCTATATACGGGAATTCTGAGTTCTGACATCCCAATGATAAGCATGCATGTAGTAGCTAGAGACGCGTCAGAAAGCTTCAAGCCTAGATTGCCTATGTTTTCTCTGACATTCTCCTCGTAGATGATCTGCAACAATGACGAGAACGTTTATGAATCCGTTATTTTTATTTGTATTTTTTTTTTCATTTTCAAATGTCGTGGTTATTTTGTTTAACTTTCCTCAAAACAAGTCCAATCGAAATGATTTTTGGACCCGAAGTACTAGATTCCCTGCCAAACAATCCCCTCTACCTAGTCGCAATCATGTCCCCATTGTAAGAACTAAGAAAGACTGTATTCATGGAATCACGAAGGTGAGGTAACAACTGTCACTGACTTGTACGTACGTAAAGGGTGGGAACATGTTCATTACAGGCTTAACAGTTACGAAAGCGCAATGTAAACCAACCTAACCACATATTCAGAACAAGGAAAATCAAATGATTATGCGATTACACTATACTTTCAAATTTAACCACTTTTAAGCTCTCTTTTTCGCATCAAATCATAAAGTCAAAAAGGTCAAATCACCTTTTTGTAGCCCCTACTCATGAAGCCACTGGAGAGTAGGAGGATTATTATTTTATCATAATAATTATAATGAATGAACGCTGGTGAATGGACAGGGATGGCATGGCCACAGAACCATGAAGGGGGCGTAAAGTTTCAAGTACAACAATTATATGAAATTATATATATATATATATATATATAATGCAGAGAAAATGTATATTCCCTACATGTAAATTATAAGTTGAGACATTAATGATGAAAGTCATAAAGGTCATGCGAACAATTAATGATGAACATAATGATGAGCTTATAGTTATATACTATGAAAGTATGGTTAGAATTTACAAAATGTGTTCTTTATGAAGAGGACCACCATCTGCGATCGCTGTTGTACTATGAGTCAAATTGGAACAAAATCCCATTCTATATGCAGAGTGCATGTGCTGTGTTTGACCATTCCACTTTACTGCAAGTGGAAGGCATGGTTTTATATTTAGGATAACTTGACGAGTTCCTATGCGTTGCACATCAGAACGCACAGATTAACAATAAAATAAACTTTCTGCATCACATTAATTCACATGTTTAAAATTGGTCAATTAGTCTATAATTTACTCGAAATAAAATTTCAAGTTTTGGTTTGGAGATAAGGAAAATAAGAGAAGGAAATTGTCTTTCAACGATCCAAGCCCACGAACACATTGAGGACCACTCGATCGGTCCCTTGTAAATGACACATCATGCCATGTTGTTCATGCAATTGGGTCAAGAAACAAATGGACCAAGAGCCCAAGAACAAACTATGTACTGGGTTTGAATCGAAGAAAGAAAGACAGTGAAAAGCGCATTGTGAGTGTAAAATGTGAAGGTGATGCAAAGTGGCCCCACAGATAGAAGATACAATAGATATGTGTTTTTATGATTGTGCGAGAAGAATAACCGGCGCAGCCATCCACAGAAAAGTTTGAGTTCTCTGTGGTCCCTTCCTTTACAAACAAAACAACAACCTAACATTACTGGGTTACTGTTCTTCATTACTCATCACATGACACATGTCACAATCATTGTCACACTACCACCTTTCACACTCCTCCTCCACACAACACAACCATATTAGGCATATCATTGCAAATTCACAAAAATAAAAAACCTTAATATTTATAATATACCACTTGTAGAGCATAGATACAATTATCTCCCAATCAAACTCAGATATTTTAATAAAATAATTACTCAAATTTTATTAAACTAGAGTTCATTAGATTTGTCATTTCTTAAATATTCTTAATCTTATCTCGATACCTATAACACATTTAAAATTTGGTCCATTTACATGTATAACACAATTTTAGATAAAAATGGTTTTATATTGTGATGATTAATGGTAATTATCTTAAAATTAAGTTATCATGATTTGTGATTAAATTAGGTTGCTGACACTAGGAAGACAATAGCATGTGCGCGGAGGGTTTGTAGAAAGTTTTATGATAGAAAAGATGATTTAATTTGTGTGTGAGAATGGCGAGGATGAAGAAGCGTGAAGGAAGCAGCATGGATTAATGGATCGAACGGTGCGAAACAACCCACGAATCAGAAAGCGGGCCCCACGTTCCCCCACCAACGACCTCTCCTCCTCCCGCCGCGACACAGTCTTCCCCCATCGCAGAATTCAACCACTTCTCTGCTCCAGCTTACACGTTACACTGCACCCTCCGTTCACAGTTTTTGTTATTATTCTCCTCCCAAACCAAACGCAACATCCTTTCGTTCTCGCTTACAGAGAATTTTGCGATCTCCTCGGAATCCATCCTCATTGGTTATTATGATCGTAATTCAATCATCCAATCCAATCCAATCCGTGTGTTGTGTTGTTATTTCTGAGATTTGAGTGTTGCGAAATCGGGATTGGATTTATGATAAGGGGTGGAATAATCGGGGAGGATGCAAACGGTGGGGAGAATACTGAGTCAGGGCGTGTATACGGTTTCGGGCCCGTTTCATCCGTTCGGTGGCGCCGTCGATATTGTGGTGGTAGAACAGCAAGATGGAAGTTTCAAGTCCTCGCCCTGGTACGTTCGATTCGGCAAATTCCAGGGGGTTTTGAAGTCGAGGGAAAAGGTGATTGATATCTCTGTCAATGGGGTGCGTGCGGGTTTCCAAATGTATCTCGATCATAAGGGGGAAGCTTACTTTCTCAGGGAAACCGTTGCACAAGAAGAAGGCAATTTGATGTTTCCGTCTTCTTCGTCTCCTACTAGCGATGCTAAAAGTGATCACTCTCGCAGGTCCAGGAGTTGCGATTATGACGGTGGAGATGATGTGGCAAAGACTGGTTCTCGCCGTTCCAGAATACTTGGCTTTGTGTTTGGGAGGAGGTCTTTGAAGCAGAGAGCGGGTAATGGTGATGGGATTGGGAACAGGGTGGGTTCGTTGGAGCGTGCTGAGATTGCGGCTAACTTGTTAGACCTCAAGTGGTCCACTAATCTCTCCGGGGAACAAGGGCAAGAGGTTCTTGCTACCTCGTCTGGGGATGGTAACGTGGTCGTGAACGATGGTCAGTTGAAAGAGGGAGCTTGTCTTGGTCGTGAGTGTGACTTGAATGGGAAGGAAGTTGTGTATGATATTGCAGAGTCTGACGTGCAAGTTGCGTGCGTGAAGGTGAAGCTTGTGGAAAAGGAATTGAATGGAGAAGAAGTTTCTGGTGTGAGCACTGTTGATACATCGGGTGATAATAGTAATGATATTTCCAAAGAGGATGTTTCGGCTGATGGGGTTTGCCGTGAAACACCAGAGACTTCCAAGTTGGGCGTGTCTTGTTCTAGTGAACACGCTCAAGAGGTGGTGTACCTTGCTGGCGCAGCAGGATGTGAAGAAGTCCGCGTCCATGTCCATGATGAAGTCTTGCATCGTGCAACTGTACTGCTATCTGAGGTAAATTGGTAAATTCAAGGACAAGTAGTCTTCACCTATGGTTTTGGCTTGAGGAATTGGACAGAAATATATAGTACCTTAGCAATTGAGTTCTCCTATCAAAACTTGCAATAGAAAATATAGCACTGGTTACCAAGATGCAGATTTTAGTTACTTAGATGAGATGGATGGCTGCATTGAAGGTCAGAAGGAATGACTAGGATAAAATTTAACACTTGGCCCATTTTAATTGGAGAACAATAACATTAGTATTTATGATACTATATTTAAGTTTTGTCCAATAATAAATGATACTAAATTCTTTTATGGAATTTTTTATATGTCAACTGGAATAACTAAAGAGTCATTCTCAATCCTCAAAATACTTCTACTAATCCCCCTACTTACCATACACAGAAAGTATTGAAAAGATTTTATGTTAAGATATTAAATGCATTTACTTTTTCATTTAATACTTTCTTTCATACAAAGAACTGGAAGGTTCTTGTAGAAGCATATAACACTGTAGCATTGGCCATAATTAAATCGAGCAAACATTTAATCTGTTTTGGTTAACACTCACACATTAAGGTTGTCCTTTAGGGTACACAAGCTGTGGAAGTTATTGAGAAAGCTGATCTTGGGATGCCGGTACTGGGGATCTCTGAGTTCCATTCCGGGGTTCAGCAAATAAATTGTATGGATTCTGGTGATATTATTTATAATGAGGTGGATATTGAAGAGCAATCAATATCTCCAAAACCTCAAACTTTTAGCATAGGACATTGTTCAGGTGAGAAAGTTGAGCCCAATTTACCTTCCAGCTACAGCATTCTGCATGACCAAGCCATAAGCGAGAATATAATGCACAAGGACGTCTCCAGCTCATTATCGACTCCTCTGGACTCTGTTGATGATTGTTTACCTAGAAAAGCATCAAGGAGATCACCATCACCAAGTTCAGAGGATCAAAATTTCCTTTTCACTGACCTTGATGAAATTGTAATCAATGATCGATCAGAGAGAACACACTTACCTGAACATTTAGATAAAGAAGATCGTGTTTCTTATGAGGATGACACTGAAAAGTTAACAGCAATATCCGGTCCTATAGCCATTCGTAGAAATGAAGCTGTTGGAGAGAAAGTTGGGCAACATTCGGGATCCTTGCCAAATCTTTCTTTTGGCAGTGACATTGTGGTCCAACATGATGTTCGTTGTCCTTTAAGTCAATCACTGGACTCAAGATCAAAATCCTTGCCATGTGAATTTCCTCGAAAAGATGATTTAGAATGTCAAAAACCGGATGAAGACAAAGGAAACCACCTAACACCCGAGGAGTCAGGTGCCAAGGATTATCATGATTCTGGGGAAATCAAAGGTACAACTCTGAAACTTCCCCTATGTAAGAAAGAGAACTTATATAAGTTGCCTTTCAACTAAACCGAAAACAATCCATGTCTTGAGATTATATTTCATCCTCTTTTAATAGTGCACTGAACATACTGTTTTTATGGAATGATAATTGTTAAACATTTTATAGCAACAAGTTATAATTTCACTCAAGATTAAAATGCGATTTTGTATTTTGAGCAATGTTTAGTTTGAGCAGACTTGTATTTATCTTAGCAAAAGGGAGGGTTTTGTCATTGTTGTAGCTTTGAAAATAAACATTAAGCTGTAGCCTGTAGGTAGCCTGTAGGTAGTTACTATACTGGTTTATCATTTATGCAAACAACAGTCTCTGTAAACACTTCTTGTATGAAGGGATGGAATCTGACTGTATTTCTAAAGCATTCAATGCTGAATACCTGGTTGGTTAATAAATTTACTTCTCTGTACCCTGAGGGATTGGTTACCATTATTTTTTATGGGATTTAGGCATGGTATATTTTGAATGTTTATATATATTTGAACTGAAGGGCATGATACCAGCTTACCAAGTTGAGAAAAATCATACAGGAGATGATCTATCAACACACAACCCTTCCCCTGCTGGAAACTGGAGACTTTGGCCTTTCTCCTCGAAGAGAACAGGATCTAAAGATTCTATGTTGCCGCCTTCTCTAAGTGATGTCAAAACCACTACTGATGGTAATTGTCTAGAGAATACGATTAGCACAGCTATCAACAAAGATAAACCCAAACCCAATTTAAAAAAAATAAATGTTAGGGAAACAACTCCAACTTCTGAACAGGTAGCCTCCTTGAATCTGAAGGATGGGATGAATACTGTAACCTTCACTTTCTCTACAGCTGTGCTGGGGAATCAGCAGGTCAATAATCATGGTTTTCTATAATTTCATTTTAAGAAATTGACGCTTACTTCTCGTTTCCTTTTATGAAGGTTTCTTTAATTGAAATATCTTATTTACTGTTAATTTCTTATATTTCATATTTAACCGGCAGGTTGATGCTCGAATATATCTGTGGAAATGGAACACTCGCGTAGTGATCTCTGATGTAGATGGTACAATTACAAGGTGAGTATAGATATTTTTGGAAAAGACTTAAATATGCTTTTAATTTATTTAATGATTTTTTTGTAAAATAATTTGTTTTTAGTATCTTTAAAATTGAATATGATTGTCTTTTATTTTAAGTATCATTTGACACTCCTTATCTTTTTATTCTTAGTATTATGTCACACGCGTTATCTATTTATTATATGTTTGAACGAAAAATCAATTGATCATACTAAATAGTATTTACTGATATTGTAATATAATGTTAACGAATAATATCCTTAAAAAAATTAAATGTGTAATATATGTTATTTAATATCCGACGCTCAAGATACTACACCACCCTCATTCCCTTAACCTACTTGATAATTGCCTATCCATCTTCAATTTGTGTCTCTGCCAGCTCATTATTCCTCTAATTCCATTTCTATTCCTTCTATGTAGACTCTGCGTACTTTAGCCCCTTGCGGTAATTGCTGGACTATCGGTCCATTAGAGCCCAAATTCGGGTTCTAACAGTGTACTTAATATTGGTTGAACCAGTATACATAGATTTATTTACCTTGTCCTTAGACTCGTTCCCTTACATGTCGAGCTTTTAATTTAAAAACTTGTTCAAGGGAATGTTTCTAATGGTTTTAAAATACATAGATTTGATTTCTAAATTAAATAACGCGTGTCTAAGTAGATAAAGATCCTTGTTTGGTCCGTTATAGTCATGATTACTTATTCTAAAGTTGGAAGGTATAATTAGTTTCACAATTATCGTTAGACCTTCAAAGTTTACGGATTGTAACAATATCTTGGCCATTTTTTAGATGATAAGGATGGGTTAGTATATTTAAGAGAAATTGGTTTTTATTGGAATGCCAAGTACATTATGAGTAGTACATATGGAAGTAAAACAAGATGAACAGCAGAAAACAAAAGAGAAATTGTTTGAATGGCTAGGACTTTCAGCATCCTGATAAGCTTTTCTGCGTCTTCTGCTTCTCTTCTGTTGTTATTTTCGAAAGATATAACCCTATAGTTTGTCAATTGTAATTTCTCTCTTGTTTCATGTCATACAGGTCGGATGTTCTTGGTCAATTCATGCCTTTGGTTGGTATTGACTGGTCACAGACAGGTGTGGCACATTTATTCTCGGCTATTAAGGTTTGTTTATCTTGGCCATGTGGTTATTTAGGTGTTTTGAATTGAGACTGCTACAATGTGATATAATGTGGTTATATCCTCTGAATATAGTGATTATACATAATTACGTATGGGCAATTTTTGCGTGGGTAATTAGGTATGCTCAAAACTAATAATTGGTTGTTTTATCTGTTGAAGCCACGAAATTGCTTACTTGTATTTTAAAAGTTTTATTAATTCTAATATGATCAATTTTCTGAGGAGTTTAATGATGGGAAGTGTAACTTGCCCTGCCCATAACAACTATCTTTCGATCTCGTTTCACCTTGTTTGGTGTCTCTCATGGTCTTTTCCTTGTCAATTTCACATATACAGGAGAATGGTTACCAACTTCTTTTTCTCAGTGCTCGTTCAATTTCTCAGGCCTACCTTACACGACAATTCCTTGTTAATCTTAAACAGGTGATGTATAAATATAGCAATCATTTTCCAATCCACATGGACAACAAAATTTGGAAGGAGAGAAATTCATGTACATTTTCATATTTATTGTATTAATTGCAGGATGGAAAAGTCTTACCAGATGGTCCTGTTGTTATTTCTCCTGATGGACTTTTTCCCTCTCTATATCGGGAAGGTAACATCTCTTTCGTCTCTGCTGCTTCTTATTGTTCCCTTTCTTCCAAGTGGTACAACTATTTTGTTTGTTTGTTCCGGGGGTGGGGGGTTTAGGGACTACTTTGATACAATTTAATTTTAAAAAACTTCCTTTATTACATGAATGTTGATTGTCTTTGACGATACTTGAACTTAGATTTCACAGGCAGAACAGCATAAGGAAACAATGTTATTAAGCTTGTTGAAAAAAGTTGTTTTTTAACAATCTAACACTTCACTGGGTCTTCTGTTAATTTCCCATCAAAACGTACTGATTAAACCTAATGTAGAGAATGTAGTGCAAATAAATAAAAAATTCTTGTTTAATGTCTTTTTGAAGTGGTAAGCTGAAATTGAAGTAATTTTAGCTAGCGAACTATCGCATTCGGCAAAGCCGGAAATGGAAATTTGGAGGCTGGACTCTCTTGTGCGCTGCTTTTTCCTTAAATAATAGACCTTTGATTGATAGGGTTATGATATTGTATTGTACTAGGAACCTCTTCGAATAGTATTAATGGGGAAAATTGAATAGAACGACAACATTTTTCTGTGGCATGAGTCTGATTTTTTATTATAGATCGTGTAAGAAACCACCATGTAGAGAGGTGTGACCAATATATTTAGGATCCTTTTATGAGTTTTGAAGTTTTCTTATAACTCATTGGCCAATTAATTTGATGAATGAATGAGTATAAGGATTCATCAAAGTTCAAGGCTGCGTGTGAAATGTTCGGGCCTTGCCAATATAATTCTGGTCTAAGACAATCATTTTCTTTTCTTTTCTTTTTCTCTTTCCAGTTATTAGGAGGGTTCCCCACGAATTCAAAATTGCATGCTTAGAGGTTAGTTTCGCACAACCACATATTAACATACTTCAATATATTTCAACCTTGTCATTCGCAATGTTATTAAAGTCAATTTGAATTTTTATGTCATCAGGTCATCAAGGATCTTTTTCCTTCTGATTGCAATCCTTTCTATGCTGGTTTTGGTAATAGGGATACGGATGAAATCAGCTACCTTAAGGTTGGAATTCCCTTGGGAAAAATCTTCATAATTAATCCCAGGGTAAATAATTCCATCTTATTTTTAAATCTTAAATATTTACTAGAAGTTAATTTTCAAAGTTTGTCAAAGTTTTCTTATTTTTAATTTAACAGGGAGAGGTTGTTGTAAACCGTCGCGTTGACGCAAAATCATATGCTTCTCTGCATGCTCTCGTGAATGGGATTTTCCCCCCTCCGAACTCTTCTGAACAGGTTTAATCTTGAAGAAGCTTTATCTTTTTTATTTCTTGTTCATAATGTCAGTCTTGGGGATTGGTATTGTGGTCAATATTTGAAATTCAATGCAAAGCATGTTGAGTGGGAGAGAGCTGGGATGGATCTTTTTATATTTGCCTGCTGTGTGATTTAAATCTGTTACATTTTTTGTGCTTTGAATGTAAGTTTCGTTCTATTAAGGATTTCTTTGAAAAGCTGCATATTGTAAATTGCCTTTGCCCATCTTTTTGCTGAACCTTGTTTGCAGGAGGACTTTAATTCATGGAATTTTTGGAAGCTACCCCCTCCTGATATAGATATTTGAAAGGTCCCCCATGGGTTTTTTGGCTCAATTATGATGGTCTGATACGGATGGGCGCAGGCTGTGCTGCTCCAAGAATTATACGGGTAAATTTATCAGCTCTACATAAGTACTCTGACTCTAGGATTAGGTTTTAGTAATTAGATACTTGATATATTTTGCGTATGTTTTTTGGCTCATTTATTCAATAATTCCCCTTGAACTGAAGTATTGAAGATATTATTAATGTGACTAATTTTATTGTGTGCATGTATGTTTATTGTGGTGTATGTTTTCACCATTCCATGTGTTCAATGTGCATGCTACTTCATTGTGTTAGTTTTTTTGCTAATACAGGTTATATATATGTGTCTGAGCCCAACAAGAACCACCTTATTCTGTTGTTCTGAATTGATTGGTTGGAACTCATAATTTGGTGGATGGAATTCTTATGAAAAAGCAGAATGGAACATCTTCCCTGTTTGATGCTGCGAGATCAAATCCATTTTTGTCATTGGTTAGTTATGATATTTAGCCATGACCACTGAAGTCATGAAAACCCACAACTGATATCATTTATTGATTATAGATAGATTAGTGCATAGTTAAGTCCTTTTAATTTTATTGCATAACTTGCATATGTAACTATGTACTTGAGTTATGCCCTCTTCAGCTTTATTATTTTAACATATAGAAAAAGTTTACGTTTGTTTTCCTTCGTCATTGTTTTTCCTTTTCCAAAAGGATAGATTAGCAGTCTAACAGTACATACACTTATTTGACACCTCTCATTTCTCTTCGTGCCAGATCAGATTTCATCACATTATTACTTCTCTTGTATTTCTTTTTCTCTAAAAGGTGTAGATTTAGCATTGGATGCTCACCAAACATTATTCCTTAAGTTTATGTTTCAGTCTTCTACTCGTGTAAGTTTTCCCAATTTAGTGCAACTTCCTTTATAAAATGTTTTTATATGTTTGGGACACTTATATATCACACAATTATTTCACACACTCTTTACTTTTCTCTCTTATCATTTACCATATCTATACTCTCTCTTTTTTTTTCCTTCTTTCTCGTCTTATCTTAAGATGCCAACTATTTTCATTCATCTTTATCCTGAAATTAAAGATGGGCTCACAAGGGCAAGAAATCAGATATTAGATAGTTTATGTTTTTATGTTACCAGAAAAGTAAAGATGGATTCAAAAGTCTATTAAAAAAATAATTTTGAATCCTGCTTATTAGATCAATAATATTGAATGTTTGTAAGTTTTTAATAGTTACGTAATAATATATTTATTTATAAAAAAAATACTTATATAATAAAATTTATGTAATTATGTTATTTTATATTCATTACTAAACATTTTTAATTTAATAAATTGGTTTTTTTAATT
>Ga0123341_1002224_pt1 | contig 15749 bp, 11 predicted proteins | sample Turbeapinknodule_FD_89959 | JGI IMG/M metagenome (GOLD analysis project Ga0123341, IMG submission 89959) | Root nodule microbial communities of legume samples collected from Mexico - Turtle bean Mexico pink nodule | ecosystem: Host-associated > Plants > Roots > Nodule | place: Mexico: Nepantla... | reverse complement strand
TCTCCCTCCACATGGGCTAGAGCATCAGGACCTCCCTCTCTTGAATGGGCCTCAACAGGAGATTTTTGGCCCACTGAACAAATGGACAAAGAAAGATTACTAGAGCACTCAACCTCTATCACAACTTTAGCTACCTCGGATAAACAATCCTTACTATACAAGGTATGTGCACAGCAATGATCAGTGGAGTTGACAACATATCTTCCTTCCTGAACTAGGAGATCCTCTCTACCATCTTTCCAAGCGTAAGTACTACCTTTCCCCTAGCTTCTAACTCCTAGGTCGAACCCTACAAGAGGGGAAGTTGACTTTTGCCCCACCTGCTCCCCTACTACTTCCCCGGGCCTCCTTTCTAGCCGTCGGTCATCCTCCGACAAGAACCGTCCATTCTCCTCACCACTTCTAATAGACTGAGTTGTTTCTTCAACGTACGTCTCTGAGGATATAAAGTTAATTGTGATAGCTAAAATAGTTGAAAAAATTCAAAATTTAAAAAATTAAATAATATTAATTAATATTTAAAATGATAATAAAATACTTAAGATTTATAAAATACCTACAAAGGATATTCTAAATACTCTAACCAAAAGCGATTATGAACTAAAAGGCAAATTCTTCCAACACCTAACCTATTTTAACATGCACTCTACACGTTTTAAATTTTCAAAAATACTTTTCATTTTGAAAATGAAAATTTGAAACTGAAAATAATACATTCTAAAAAATAAGATTTAAAAGAAAATATTGTATTCTAGAAATAAGATTTTGGAATATAATTCAAAAATGAAAATCCTATTTCAAAATAATAATTTATTATGAAAAAGAAAATCTAAAAACATATTTATAAAAGAGGATCCAAAATGTACTTTATATATATTCCATTTGGGTTTTCGTGGTTTAACACTTAAATTGGGTACAGTGATATGATGAGAAAGTAATTGGCAACTAAAAGCCACCAATATATTTTAGTTAAAACAACTTTAAAAAAAAATGAAACAAAATAAGTGAAAAATAAAAATAAACTATTAAAATGGGACGTGGATCCTGAGGCGGTGGGCGAATGGTGAACTCACAAACTATCTAATACAGGAATTAATTAAATCGAGAAGCATGTGGAAAACGGTTCCATCTTACTAATTTACTCTATTGTATTATTTACTTGGATAAATAATTACATGAATCTGATGTTTGGAATGCTGCATGCAAAAGAAACCGAGGTGGCACTCTCCTTAGCCTGCATTTGTCAACTGATCCCTCTCTTTATAGCACGCGTCATCAACCAGCACATGCAGACAGAATGAAGATGAAACACACAGTAGCCTTTTAGCTTTTAGAGGTTAGGAGATTTCAAGCTTGTTTATTTTACATTTTGGTCAGGTACAACTCTTCCCTCTCTTCCTGCATTCTTCTCTTATAATACCATTTTCATTCTATTCACATGCAAAGAGAAAACGTCTTTAATCTCTTGACATATTACATGTTTTGTTTCAACTTTCAATAACATTAGTTGGTGTATATATTATAGGATGGAAATTGAAGAAATGGAAGATGAAGAGTGGGATACTAGAAAATACTCGTCTAAAAATAATGTTGCAAATGGTTGCATGGTAAGGTGGGTGCTAAATAGGGGAGCCTGTGTGGGAAAGAAGATCTTAGTGGCTGGTTTCATAGCTTCGGTTGCCCCTGTGGTTGTTGCACCTCTTGTGGTTGCTTCTGCTATTGTCATTGCTGTTTCTATGCCTTATGCTGTTTACTTGGCTACCTATGTATGCACTCATAATTTAATGAGTAAGTGGCTCCCTAGGCCTACTCTTCAGGATCCCCCATTGCGTAAAGAGATGTGTTTTCAGCAGGGTAGTGATGATATGCAGATATATAGAGAGGAACAAGCCCTCGTAGATGAAACGAAGAGAGACATTGAAATGGATGGTTGTCAATGTATGAAGAATGAGGAGGGTATGACATTGGGGAGTGAGTGTGGTCCACGACAAGAAGATGCCAGTGATGGAACTGAAGAACACTCACCAGGAGAAAATAATGGAGTGCAAGTGCAACCATTTAGTGGGGACTATGAAGAGTTTAAGACTCCCTTTGAGGTTACAGATGTGGTTTTACAGGAATCCCAGGGTCAGGCCATGGAGGGTGACATAGAGGAAGCAGAGCTACAAAGAGAAACAAAGGGGCTGTTAGAAAAAATTAGAGATGAGGGTAGAACTGATATGGCTAAGGAGAGAGGAGAACATGTTGAAGGAATATGTGGAGGGGCAAATGAAAGTGGTCAAAAAATTGGTTCTGTTGAAGATATGGAAGAGGCATTGGTAGATGCACCTAGTACCATTGGGGGAACTGAAGAAGACTTGATAAAGGAAGAAGATCTAAGTGATGAAAGTATGGATAGCATCTTAGAAGGAAAAGAATTTGATACTACAAATGATTCAAAGAAGTCATTGGCTGAACCTTCTGAACTGCTTATTTCAGCTGAATCAATTGAAGATTTACCAATAGAAGCGCTGGTTTATAACATTCCAATGGATGAGAACTCTTCTGAGGACTCATCTGAGGTTGTGAGTGAAAAAATTGACATACCTCGAGGGAAGTTAGATTATAACATTTCTGACATTGAAAATCAAGAATCTGAGATGCATGAATTAAATGAAAGGATGTACTTGGAAGATGCAAAAGCTAGAGAAATTGCTAATGAAAGTGCACTTGATATGTTTGATGGAAAACGGATAGACCCTGATGAGAACGCATACACAATTGATTTGCATGAAGGTTGGACCATAGAATATGTTTGCCATTTACAGTGGCTTGAGGGCTAATTTTTGTTTTGAGCCCTGATATCTGAACTAATTTATGTGCTTGCAGAATCTTCAAATATTGATGGGCGTACAGATTCTATGGAGGTTCTTGTTTCGTCTGTAGAACAAGAGTCTTGGCCTTCTGAATGTTCCTCTGAAGAAAACATTATTTGTCCTTCTGAAGAGGTCAACGCCTAATTTAACTGTATTTTAAGACAGTCTTGTGATAATTGTTATAATATTGTTTAGGGTTCATTCTAAATCATTTTTATGGACTTAAACTTGTTAGAAGTTTATAGCATTCTATGTGGAAATAACTCACCAAATGCATAATTTATATTAAGAGTGTAGGGTAGATACATCAACCAAAAGAGATAGCTAATTCAGCAATAGTAGAGACATGTCCAAGTGCATAGCTAATTAGTAGATACATGTTAGGTTCCCAAAGAAAAACAATGAACACAACTAAGAGAAAGAAAAACTCTGTTTTATTCTAGCATTGTTCAGAACTTGCAAAAGAATTACAAAGGAATATAGTTCCTTTCACAAAGGTTTGATCCTGTCAACTTTACACAACAAATCAGCTAAATCCCACCCACACCAGGTTAGTCTTTATTTAAAGACCCCTAACAACTTCCTAAACCCTTTTTATCCCTTATTTTTAAATTTCCTTTATTTAAAGACCCTTAACAACTTACTAAACCCTTTTTATCCCTTATTTTTTAATTTCCTTCAATGATATACACCCTCCATGTACTATCCTTATTTTCCTGCCTAACATTACTCACATTACTCTCTTATGCCAAAACAACCTTGTCCCCAAGGCCTTCATTCCATTTGATTAAGATTTGTGGAACGTGTTGGATAGAAATTCACACCATGTCCTGAAACTTTTCCTGAAACTCTTCAGGTTATTCGAGCTGAAAAAGGCCCACAGTATCTGGCATCCAATTTAGGATGCAATTGACTATGCATAGATAGTTTTCGATGCATAGATAGTTTTCGATGCGAACAAATTTTCAACTATATCATATCTCCTACTTTGATCCTATGCTCTTCTTAAATGAAATCTGAGTTGAGTAAGGGCCTTATCTTTATTCATTAAGTCTTGTGCCACCGTCGTCCATACACAACTTCAAAAGGTGTACACCTTGCTACCCATGAAAACTGGTGTTATATCAATATTCCGTCCAAGGAAGGAATACTACCCACATTTTAGGTTGCTTCACGCTAAAGCAACGTATTTAGCAGGTACGTATCCAGTTCCTTAGAAACATTGAGTCTCTATCATTGACAATGGAAGTTGGAATGCCACGCAATCTCACCACCTCTTTCCCAAACACCTTTGCGACTGATCTAGCATAATATGAATGTTTAAGAGGAATGAAATGACCATACTTACTAAGACGATCCACTATCACTAAAATTGCATCCTTTCCACAAGATTTAGGAAGTCTAACAATGAAATCTAAAATTGCATCCATTCCACAAGATTTAGGAAGTCTAACAATGAAATCTATTATCTCTTCCAAAATTGCTTTTGGAATCGACAACGGTTAGAGCAAAGCAATCCTTGTGAGCACACTTGATACTTGTTTTGTTGTTCTGTTGCCACACAACACATGTGTGGACATATTCAGTGATGGTCTCATTCATGTCCATCCAATGTGGGTGTGGAAAATTCCTGAATGACCTCCCATAGGCGTAGTATGATATTCTTGGAGTAGTTTGGGAATCCAACTCGAAGATGACAATAAGATCATCTTGCCTTTGTAATGGAGTCTTTCATTTTCCAAGGTATAATTCATGTAACTTTGGACTACTCCTTAATTTCTTCCTGATTTTCTTTAAAGTAGGATCTTGCTTATTTTCTACCTCTACCAACTCAATGTCCCACTATGAAGGTTTGTATAAAACATTGATCTCCACACCCCATCTTCTTTCTCATTGTCCCACTAGGAAGGTTTGTATAAAACATTGATCTCCACACCTCATCTTCTTTCTCATCCAGTCTTCACGATAACACATCTGTCACCTTATTAGATGCTCTTAATTTGTACACTATCATATTGGTTCTGGGTGGTGATTTTTTGCTCTAGTAAATATCTTAAACTCTTCTGATATAAGCATACCGTAAATTTCCATCCGAGCACGTAAGGTCTCCGATGCTAAATTGTTAACACCAAGGCCATTAATTCCTTCTCATATATAGACTTTGTTAGAGAAGTCTCTACCAAAACCTTACTGAAAAAAGCAATAGGTTTTTTTTTTTCCTGGGACAACACCACCGGTCCCAAACCAGTTCCTAAAGCATCACATTCAATGCAAAACAGTTGACTGAAATTTGACATCATTAACATCAGGCATTAGTGACTGCATTCTTTAACTGTTGCATGGCATTCGAACTTTCTTCTATCCAAGCAGAATTCTCCTTTTTCAACAATTATGTTAAGGGTCTCGCCATTCTTCTATAGTTATAGATGAATCTTCTATTGTAACTTGTGAGGCCTAAAAATCCTCCCAAGGCCTTCAATGATTTGGGAGTTGGCCATTGCATGATAACTTAAATCTTCTAAGGATCCATCTAAACTCTCTCTCCTGAAATTACATGCCCTAGATATTGGACTTCTCGCTGCATTTTTTGCTTTGAGAGTCTTTAAAACACTCGTTTAACAAACTTGCATTTTTTGTGATTTGCGTAAAATTGTTGTTTGAGAGTCTTTAAAACTATTTCAAGTATGTCATATGCTTCTCCCATGTGCTGCTGTATATCAAAATATCATCGAAAAAAACCAACTCAAACTTCCTTAAATACAAATGAAGAATGTTATTCATGGTGCACTGAAAAGTAACCGGTGCATAAAAAAACCAACACAAACTTTCTTAAATACAAATGAAGAATGTTATTCATGGTGCATTGAAAAGTAATCGGTGCACTAGTTAACCCAAACAACATAATTAGCGATTCATAATGGCCATGTATGAAAAACAGATTTATGTATGTTAGATTCATGCATACGAATCTGGTGATAGCCAGCCCGCAAATCCACCTTGGAAAAGTAATGTGCCTCAAACAATTCGTTTAACAATTCCTCTATTATCGAAATCGAAAATTTACCTGGAATGGTTTCTTTATTCAAGGTTTTATAGTCCACACAAAATCTCCAACTGTCATCCTTCTTTTTGACTAGGATTACAGGGCTTGAATAACGGCTGTTGTTGGGTTTGATTATCCCTTCCTTCAACATTTCTTCAACCTGTTTCTCCTTCTCAGTCTTTAGCAAATGTGGGTATTGATACGGTCTCACTTTAATGGGGTCTATTCCAGTTGCTTTAATTGGAATCTTATGATCAATCTCTCAATTGGGTGACAGATGTTTGGTTTCTTCAAAAGTCCCTTATATTGCTTCAAAACATCATTTAATTTTGTTGTCTGCTTTAAAGTTAGCCTAACAATCTCCTTGTCACTCCCGATTCGATATGTATTGGGCTGGTCATGCACTTTATTCCCCATATGAGAGATTTCTCTAATTTGCACATGTCATGCACTTTATTCCCCATATGAGAGATTTCTCTAATTTGCACATGTTGATAACGCAGGGTCTCCTTTAATTTGCACATGTTGATCGTTAATGTAGAAATTCATTGTCAAAGTTTCCAACCATGCTACTCCCAAATATCAAATCCATCCCTCCTAGCTCAAAAAGGAAAAATAGGAAAAATGTCTCCTTAAGCATATACTTTCCCAGCTTCACCTTTACAACTTGACAACACCCACTCATCATTTTCTTATGGCCATTGTACCGATCAGTCCTCGGGTGTTGACTAAATCACTGGTGATGTTGATGCCACATAAACGGGTCCCACGAGCAACGCGAGGGAGCCAGTACCTCGCAAAGCACGTGCGCCAAGAAGCCGAAAGTGGTCAGACATCGGTCATTAGGATGTACCGACTTGCCACTAAACAGTGTGGAGAGGTCGGACATCGGAAACCCAAAAAGTAGAGATGGGTCACGAGAAGTGGATTCCAGATCACACACCAGTTATCAGTAAGGGAGAAGCCTAGATCACGAGTGCCCATGCATGTAGAGTGGACGACACGTTCAGGCGTGGCACAAAATATAAAAGTCGTTTGAAGGATATGGCCAGCCAGGGCCACGATCAGGGGCGAGCTGCATGCATGACACGTGAACAGCTAGGGCACTCTCAGAGGCGGGTGACCCCAGAGATTAGGTGCATGAGGAGGCATCTAGGTGGTTATCCTGTTAGAGGTTACACTCCAGTTAGGGACCCCACGCACTAGGTTATCCTAAGTGTAAGATAACAATAGTGCTGGACCCGTCCATCAGAAAGGCCTATTTCAGGTAAACAGAAAACTCTAGTTTTTAGTCTATAAATAGTAAGTTAACAAGCTTGGCCAGGGGAGAATCCTCTTGCGCCGTTACACACACAAGAGCAAGAGTATACAGTTTTTGGTGTTTCCTAGCCCTAGTACTAACTTGAATGTTGGAGTGCAATCGGCCGCTAGGGCGTCCATTGTCTTTGTGTTTCAGGTGTTCATCAGAAAAGGCACAGACGAACACAAAGACTCTGGACGTGAGCGTGACGTAGACGCGCGAAGGCGTTTCGAGTCAACCGGCAGGAACATTTGGCGCCCACCGTGAGACACGATACAAAACACTGTTCCATCAGCAAGAACCAGGAAGGTCCAAGAGATGAGAAGTACGAGGCAAGGACCTGCTGCACCAAACGGGGGTGAGGGCCTCTCCCTGCAATAGGTTATGTAATGATGTGAGCCCTTCCGGAGGAAGTGGCCGTGTCAAGAGCAAATCAAGAACGCATCCAAGCTGATTTGGTAGCGTCGCAAGCCATGAACAAGGAGCTGCGTAGAAATCTGCAAACCCACACGGTAGAACGTGAGGGTGTAGACCAGGAGCTTGTGACGCCCCCTAATCGATAGAGATTATGGATACAGTGATACCAGTCACGCTCGTGGGGCCCAAGGTGACCTTCACCGGGATAGAAGACCCGGAGGCCCACCTTGCGGCCTTCCATACACAAATGATGCTGGTTGGGGGCTCCGATGCGGCGTGATGCAAGCTGTTCATGAACACTCTGGCGGGAACAGCGATGGAGTGGTTCATGAGCCTCCCTGATGGTCACGTAACGTCGTTTTTGCAACTCAAAAAGTTGTTCAGGATACAATACTGTGCAAATCGAGCCCCCCTGTCAGTCTTTTACGACCTCTTTGATGTAAAATAGTATCAAAGAGAGTCTCTAAAAGAGTTCCTCCACCGTTTTGGAGCGCAAGTGGTGAGGTTGAACCTCACAGAAGAAAAGATGAGGGTGCACGCGTTTAGGAAGGGCATCATGCTGGGACCCTTCAGCGAGTCACTCATCCGGAACCACCTCAAGACCTTCATTGAGATAAAGCAGCGCGCGGTGGCCCACATTACGGCAGAGGAAGAACTTAGCGAAAAGCGCACATGCGTGGTCCCCACGCGGCCACGTGTGGCAGGTCGTCCTTAAACCCTAAGGGTCCACGAGACGACAATAGAGATGAAGGCCCCCGTGAAGCAGCAACCCTATCAAAGGCCTAATACGAGGGGGCGTGGGAGAGATAACGCGCCGCCAAGGCACGATTTCATAGTAGAGTTGAAAGATCTCATTGCTATCTCAAACATAGAGGAGAGATTGAAGGTGCCTCCCAAGGCAGACAAGAATCTCGGGTCCAACAAGAACGCATGGTGTGAGTTCTAACAAGTGTACGACACCCTATACGCAATTGTTTAATGCTGGAACATTAGCTAGATGAGTAGGCTGTACCGCTTCTCAGCGAAGGAGATACACGAATGGTGATATCGGTAGAAGCACAAAGAACCGACGAAGCCTTCGACGTAGACCTGGTCTTTACCAAGGCCGACCAAGAGGACGTTGTCCCCCATGACAACGATCCAATGGTGATTTCAGCAGTAACCGCGGGAAGGAAGGTGCACCGTGTGCTAGTAGATCAGGGAAGCTCGGTAGACGTAATGTTCTGCATGACTTTCAACAAGCTGCAACTATCCCCAGACATGCTAAGGCCCTATGGCGGTTGTCTCTACGGTTTCGCAGGAGGCCAGGTAGAGGTGCGAGGATACTTGGAGTTAAGGACCACCTTCACGGATGGCACCACGTCACGTACGGAGAGCATCAGGTACCTTGTCGTCAACGCCTCCTCTGCTTATAATATGTTGTTGGGTAGACCAACGCTAAACAGGTTAGGGAAGGTGGCGTCGACAAGGCACATGAAGATGAAGTTACCGGGCCTGACGGGGAAGGTGATTACCATCAAATCATATCAGAAGGAGGCCAAGCGATGCTATGAGAATAGCCTGAAAACAAGGCGAGGGGTGTCCATGATCGCCAGTGGACCACCGTATACTGAGAGAGCCCCCTTACCCGAGGTCAGCCGCCACGGCGGGCCTGTAGCAGAAATCGCCCGCGGAACCAAACCTGATTCGGGGAAAGAGAGATTGGAGAGAGAGAGAGTCTCCAACCTGAGCAACACCCCCGGCCAAACAGTACAAAATCCCGATTGAGAAGACCGTAGAGTCCAGGACCGGGACCACCAGTGAGGATCGATTAGGCAATCGGTTCGGGTCCCGAACAAAGACAAGGTCAGTTTCAAGGTCTTACACCCAGGGGAAGCAGAGTACCATCGCACCCGCTCTCCCCTGTGTGGACCAATTCCCTCAGGAAAACAAAGATCTTTCGGAATAAAGCGCGCATGTTTAGGCGTTGAAGCGGGGCTTGGTTCCTCACACACGGAACGTAGCCGACTACAAGTTTATTTCAGTTAAACAGGAATATTGTACGTGATATTAGAGGACACTCTTTTTCTCTTACAAGGATTTTTTAAATGAGGTCCCTAGATAATTGAAGTAGTTTTCCAAGTAATGTACAATTTAGTTAAGAACTTGTTTTTCTTGCGTTAGAAGTCTTGTGAGCGGAGGAGAGGTAGATATGTGAGAACACCTCCCCTCTCGAGTGAAAACGCCAAGGTTGAACGAAATAGTTCACCAGATAAATCCTCCTCGCCCTCGAGCGAAGCCAAGGTCAGGTAAGCATTTGTTTGCCTCGCGTTAGAAGTCTCGTAGGCAGAGAGGTAGGTTCGCAGAGAACACCTCCCCTCTCGAGTGAGAGCGCTAAGGTTCAAAGTAATAGTTATCAGTTAAATCCTCCTCGCCCTCGAGCGAAGCTGAGGTCAGTTAAGCATTTGTTTGCCTCGCGTTAGAAGTCTCGTAGGCGGAGATGTATGTTCGCAGAGAACACCTCGCTTCTCGAGTGAGAGCACTAAGGTTAAACGTAATAGTTATCAGTTAAATCCTCCTCGCTCTCGAGCGAAGCTGAGGTCAGTTAATAGTTAAATCCTCCTCGCCCTCGAGTGAAGCTGAGGCCAAATATCAGTTAAATCCTCCTCGCCCTCGAGTGAAGCTGAGGTCAGTTAATAGTTAAATCCTCCTCGCCCTCGACTGAAGTTGAGGTCAGTTATCAGTTAAATCCCCCTCGCCCTCGAGCGAAGCTGAGGTCAGTTACAAATTAATTTCTCTTGCGCTAGAAGTCTTGCGAGTAGAGAGGTAGGTTCGTAAGAGAACACCTCCCCTTGTGAGTGAAAGTGCCAAGGAAAAACGAAATAATTCGCTAGTTAAATCCTCCGCGCCTTTGAGCGAAGCCGAGGTCAGTCAAGAGAGTTCGTCTCCCTTGCGAAAGCGCAAAGGAGGGACAACCCAACTCACAGTGAAAACCTCCCCTCACGATAAGGGGAACATGTGACAGAACTCCCAAGGAAATGTCGTGGCGCCAGGCACCATTACAGAAACAGTTATGAGAATCAAAATGCAGTTTAACATATAGAAATGAAGCAGATATGAGTTCAGACAGTAAAGGTAGCAAGCAGATAAATAAGTTTGTGCGTCAATACAAGTCAAGGAAGGACCCTGGAAACAATCTTCCCATTATCAACTAAGTTCGACGCAGAAAAGGGTGTAGTGTGCACTTTTGGATGCACACAAGCAACTTGAACGAGAGCATCCCTAAATCCCTCGTCATAAGCATCCAGAACGTCTCCAGTCAGGTCAGTCTCAGCTTCCTCAAACCTTTTGGCTTGCTGACGAAACTCGGCCTTTGCCCGATCCAGTTGCACCACAAGGTTGGCGGACCTTCGTTCAAGCCCCGTAATCTTGGCTTTAGACTCCTCCTCGGCCTCTTCCTGCTCAAAGACCTGAACCTGCAGGGACAAAACTCTCACCTCCAGCGTAGTAACCTCTTAGTGGACCAACTCTTCTCCCAGAGTCGCCTCGCGGGTGGCAAACGAGCGAGTTGTCGAGGAATCCCCAGATTCGGCCCTAGACAATAGGACGTTGAATTGAGCGAGAAGTGGCCTAAAGTCGAAACCCAGTTTCTCCCTGGCAGCAGCTTCATCCAGGTCCACAGTCACCTCTTGCTGAAGGCCCTTGATGGCATGTTGAAAGACAAAGGGCAGTTCAGGTGCGGAAGGAGTAGAGACACCAGTCCCGCCAGGATCAGGGAGCAGAGAAACGTCGGTCGAGCGACCACGGGGCGAGGCAGAGCGACCGGAGGATGAAGAGTGTGAAACCATCACCGGAGTAGGTTTGAGTTTCTTGTAGATTGGTTCCTCAACAGAATCCTCGTCTGACTTAATTACCACAGCTTTACCCCTACAAGGGAGTGAAGTGGGGGACGGTTGGACGGCGGTGAGAGGGATAGAAACCCCAGGATTGGAAGAACGGGTGAAGACGCAACGGTTGCAAGGACGCGGGCGTGTTGAAGAGAAGTGTCCACGTCCCTGGAAACCCCGTGAAGACGAGTGAGAATATCAGTCTACTTGACCCGTTTTTCTTCCGTCAAACCTATGCCTACACACCAAGTTCAAGAGATATGGAGATAAACCACGCGAATGTGCGGAAAGAAAGCACAAACGCAACGTTACAGTAACCAGAAACAGCATCTCCCAGAGTTTATGGTTTCTTGAATCAAAAGGAGACCCAGAAACAGAAAGTGATCGATACAAAGATTAAGCAAACGAAGAAGCGTAAGTGACGATTAACCCTAGTCGTTGATCAAAACACGTGTGCACAGATAAGACAGGCCTGGAAAGACGTCACTTTGGTGTCGTATTTACGTCCTGTCGCACATAGCCACGTAAATCACCCAGGGCAAGGACTTAGCCTCTTCGCTAAACGAGTTACGGCTCGAGACTGGGGGGCTTGTGTACCGACCAGTCCACGGGCATTGACTAATCCACTGGTGATGTTGGTGCCATGTAAGCGGGTTCCACGAGCAGCGCAGGCTAGTACCTCACAAAGCAAGTGCTCCAAAAAGTCGAGAGTGGTCAAACGTCGTTCATCAGGACGTACCGACTTGCCACTAAACAGTGTGGAGAGGTAGGACATCAGAAATCCAAAAAGTAGAAATGGACCACGAGAAGTGGATCCCAGATCACACACCAGTTATCAGTAAGGGAGAAGCCTAGATCACGAGTGCCCATACATGTAGAGTGGACGACGCGTTCAGGCGTGACACAAAATATAAAAGTCGTTGGAAGGATATGGCCAGCCAGGGCCACGATCAAGGGCGAGCTGCATGCATGGCACGTGAACAGCTAGGGCACTCTCAGAGACGGGTGACTCCAAAGATCAAGTGCACGAGGAGGCATCCAGGTGGTCATCTTGCCAGAGGTTGCACTCCAATTTGGGACCCCACGCACTAGGTTATCCTAAGAGTAAGATAACAACAGTGTTGGCCCCTCCCATTAGAAAGGCCCATTTCAGGTAAATAGGAAACCCTAGTTTTCGGTCTAAAAATAGTAAGTTAACAAGTTTGGCCAGGGGAGAATCCTCTTGCGCTGTTACACACACACAAGAGCAAGAATATATAGTTTTTGGTGTTTCCTAACCCTAGTACTGATTTGAGCGTCGGAGTGCAAACGGCCGCTAGGGCGTCCATTGTCTTTGTGTTTCAGGTGTTCATCAGGAAAAACATAGGCGAACGCAAAGACTCTGGACGTGAGTGTGACGTAGACGCGCGAAGGCGTTTCGAGTCAACCGGCAGAAACAATCATCACCTAAACTCACGTTATACGATGGTGTGGGCTCAACTGGTAATTCCAATTGGCTAACCAACTCGACATATATGAAATTGTGACTTTCCCCATCTTGAACCAAGACCAACGCTATTCTTCCCTTCACTTCCCCTTGTAACTTCATGGTGTTGGGTTATGTTAGACCCCAACAGAAAAAATAGATAAAACAGAAAAAATAGATAAATCCATCTTTTGACACTCGCTCTCCTCTTCTTCATCCTCCAAATTCTCCTCAATCTGTTCCAATATACCTTGTTTCACCTCTACAAGGACTCCTTCATCTTCTGCACAAATGATTACCTGCAAATTTTTTAAGGACAACGATGCCCTAGAACATACACCTCTTCACAGTCGAAACATCTTCCCTCCCCCCTTCTCGCACATATTCGGATAGGGAAGGGTCCTGGACCCCTTATTTCTTGAGCCTTCTCCTGCAACTCCTCTTAACCGAACTTCTCTTCCTGAGTTGAAGACTCCTTTCTTGCATTGCTAGCCATGCTAGACGAGACCTGCCCACTCCGTATACACTTTTGTGCGGACATACCTCCTCGATAACGTTCATAGGGAGTGTTATTCCTATACCCATTCCTGCCCCGTTTTCTTCTCTAAAGGATTCCTCCACATCCAGCGTAATTTCCATGGCTCTGGAATCATGGGGTTTAATTTGGTTGTGAATCTTGGACTGTAACCCAGCAAAGAAATATCCCAGCAGCTATTCATCTCCTGTGGTGCTTGTGATACTAACAATTCAAATTCTTGAATGTATTCATTCACTTTTCCATTTTGTTAGATCTTTGCTAAAAATAGAACTCCTTTCCTTCCCTCCGAACCTCCTATTCAGCGCCATTGAAAATTCTTCCGAAGAAGGGTTCTTGGAATTCTTCCTCCAAAAGCTAAACCAAGGACTGACCCTTCCTTCCATCCTTTGTTCCATCTTTTTTTCCTTCCTCTTTGTCTTTTGTATCCGTCAGATCAGACCAAATTCTTAGTTTCCCAAAGAAAAACAATGATTCCTTCAAAGAACACTGCTAAGAGAAAAAAAACTTTGTTTTATTCCACCACTGTTCAGAACTCACAAAAGAATATAGTTCCTTTCGGACAGGTTTTATCCTGTCAACTTTGCACAACAAATCAGCTAACCCCACCCACTCCTGGGTGGTCTTTATTTAAAGATCCCCTAACAACTTACAAACCCTTTTATCCCTTTTTTTTTAAATTTTCTTCTATGATACACCCTTCATCTACTGTCCTTATTTACCTGCCTAACAATACATGTCTAAGTGTATTCAGAGCACTTAACAAGTAAAATGCATAGGATTACGGTGTTTAGGAGAAGTGCAATCACATGAAATTGTCCCTGAAATATGTTTGTCTATATATTACCATGTGAGTTTGGATATATAGATAAACTAAAAGTTTAATGCAAGGACTCTTTCTAGCTTTTGCAGGTAGTTTTGGAAGATGAGAACCTGTGGAAACAAATTAATGTCATAAGGAAGATAGTAGGATATGAAGGTAGAAAGGAAGCATCATGTGCAGATGAATTAAAGGCTCTCTACATTTTCACTGGAGTTGAGCCCCCAACATCTCTCCATGAGAACTCCATCCACCCCTTAGAAATCAAGGAGAAACTTCAGTTCCTTATGTGCATCCTTGGAATTAAGTCCAACGAGACTTAGAATGTAACACATTTGTGTATTGTTCTCTACATATTTTAGTCAACCTTTTTCTTAATCTCTGGATTTGCTTTGGGATAGGTTTAGACCCATGAAAGGAAAGGAAAAATGTTCAAAACTGATTTGGAAACTTAATTTATTTGATTTCTTAAGTTTTCTTAGATTTGCTTACAAATGCACTAGTAATTGATGCATCTCATAATACAATGGACATGTATTGAAATAACACAATTCTTAGAAACTAGAAGGTGTTAAAATCTAAGATATTCACAAGTACAAAATTTACTTATGCCTAGTAATGTATATTTTATCCTTAAACACAAAGTTATGAATAAAAGGTAGAGGTGACCTACAAATTTCACTTATACCGTTGATTTTCTTTTGTCATTTCCTTTAAGGGAGTGTTATTTTTTTTTAAATGTGATTTGAGGTTTAGGAACATGAATTCTTCTCCCTTGCAGAATCCTTCGTTTTGATTTTTCATATTAGAACCCTTGTTTGAATGTATCTTCTACCTCCTTTTGTATATACATATTAAACTCAAGATATCAAGATTTTCTATAGGATTTTCTATAGTGATTTCTCATATATGGATATGCTGTGTTCAAAAACGGTACTTTTAGTTTTTCAAACCCATTTACAAACAACATATTTCGATGCTAACGAATTCACATTGCAGACCTAGTCTTTATTAAGACTTTCTTTCCGAGTCTTACTATCATTAACCAATTTCTCTTTGTTTAATGAATCATTAGATGATTTTATAATAAAAAAACATCATATGTTGTTGTGCTTATGTTTTATGATTTTATGTTTTGATAATAATAAAAAGTGACTTATGATTTTATGTTTTGATAATAATAAAAAGTGACTGCAGAACTTTTGCATAAAGATCCGTGCAATGTTTCTGTACCGCCCTGGTGGTCGGGTGTGATGACGTGGTATCCTGCTACAGTATAGGCGTGTTGACAAGGCGCCAGGTTGGCAGAAGGGAAGGTAGTCGCTAGTTGTTATATTGGCGTGTTCCGATTTCCAGTTACCAGAATCGGCGATCGCCAGGTTAAAGATGAAGTCGCCAGATGTAGATTCAGGCGACCTAGTCATTGGAGATCGCCAGAGCAAGCACAT
>Ga0123341_1002220_pt1 | contig 15757 bp, 10 predicted proteins | sample Turbeapinknodule_FD_89959 | JGI IMG/M metagenome (GOLD analysis project Ga0123341, IMG submission 89959) | Root nodule microbial communities of legume samples collected from Mexico - Turtle bean Mexico pink nodule | ecosystem: Host-associated > Plants > Roots > Nodule | place: Mexico: Nepantla... | reverse complement strand
TTATTACATCCGCACCCCTATTCTATAAAAGAAATAAGAAGAGCCATCTTATTATACTCTTGTCCCAAAGCTCTTGCCATGCTCCTAGTAATTCGTTGGGCTTGGGCCCCTTGTTGGGCTTGGGCTTCATCTACTTGGTAAAACAATAACTGTGAATGAACATGCAACAATATTTCTACTGAAGTTTATATATACACTAATATCGTAACTTCACTATCACTTGACAACATTAGAAAAGTTTGACCTCGGGTTACCATAATTCAACCATTCCAATTATATGATTATACCTAATTCAATCTCTAATTCAAGCTTATTATTGTTGAAATGTCTTGTTACCCACCACCTACAACGAAGATACAAAGATTTTTCTGATGTGCTATTGTAAATATTTTAGGGGTTGTTAAAGGAATGATGTTGCTTGTGTCCATATTCAGTTTGAATGGGGCATGAAGACATATCATCTTCTTTGTAGGAAAATAGTCTTAAGAAACATGAAGAGAAGACCTTCCACTTATTGTGTTCTGAATTTGTACCATCTATATGTAAAACAATCATTTCCAGCACAAACTCAAAATTGTACTCTCCTGCAAAGTACTAAGGAAACCAATTAACAACATAGACATAATGTATTATTAAGCATAAAAGATAAATTATTAAAATCACACAAAAAAAACATGATTCAGAATGAAGGTACCATTTTGGTGCATCTTGATAAGTTTAGCTAAGGCATCACTGCATGTTGGATCATTCTTCAATATATTCTCAAAATAATTAAGAAACATGATAGAGTTGTTTCAATCAAAACACTCCAAGAGAGTTGCCCTCACTCTACAATACAAGGGTGTACACATCAGTAATTTAAATAATCATAACAAAAAGCATCTTATCAAAGATAAGGGATATAACCTTAATGGAAGTACAAAGGCTGTATTTACAACACTGCTTCATCAACTTGTCCTCCAATTAGAAATATTTGGCCATAAAAGGTAAAGTGAAGCCTATGTAGAAAGCAACTGCCAAATAATTTCTATAACAAATGCAAAATAGAACGTGCATGCGCATCCAGAAAAGGAAACATGCTACGAGATTGCAGAGCACAACATATTTAGTTTTTTTTTTATCAGCAATGAATAAATCAAATTAAGGGGATACTTCAGGGGTATCCCAACCCATATACAGAAACCAGTTGAGGACTTCCTATATCATCCACAAAAGAAGCTCTCCTTTATGGTTACAGCAGAACAACCTTAAAGTGAGAGACCAATACCCAAAAATATAACCATCAGGTTACCTCAAAGCAATACTCAACTTTACCGAACCTCCCAGGACCCAAGCCACATACTTTCACCTCGCCACGCGACTACCCACATATGGAGAGCGTCGCTCCCTCAACTGGCGATCTTGTTGACCTCTACATTACTTCGGCGACCACCGACTACACACACGGAGAACGCCGCTTCATCGATCGCGATCATAGTGACCTAAGGTGAACACCACTTCATCAACCGGTGTTCATTTTGGTCTTAGCATACCTTCGGCGACCACCAACTACGCACGCATGGAGATCGCCGTTTCCTCGACCGGCGATCATGTTGCCCTTTGCATATTCGACGACCACCGACTACACACACATGGAGATCGTCGTTCCTCAATCGGCGATCATATTGACAGCGCCGCTTCATCGACCGGCGATCATGCTGACTTTGCATACCTTCAACGACCACCGACTACGCACACATGGAGATCGTCTTTTCATCGACCGGCGATCATGCTTACCTTGTATAACTTCGACGACCACCAACTAACACCATTTCAGCGATCGGCGATCATGTTGACAGCGCCGCTTCATCGACCGGCGATCATCTTGATTTTGCATACCTTCGACGACCACCGACTACACACGCTTGGAGATCGCCGGCGATCTCCAAAACCAAGAGATAACGTTCAGCCAGTTTGCCAAGAACAAAATCGCACACATCACCATTCCAGCCAGTGCCAACACCCACCTTAGGTCCCCCTCATCTTTCCTAACTCTACCAAAACCATTTGGTCTCCTTCCACCATAGCCTATGCCGTTAGTGTTCCTCCCCCAGGCTTCCTAGACGGCCCTGCTACCTCCACCCTGTTCCACCAGAACCACCTAGCACTCCTTACAACCTTCTGCGCCTGTAACCCCAGCTCAGGACTACCTCCTACTGCATCTTTGACCTGCAGAACCTTCCATCTCCCCTTACACAACTGGATAGTAAAATACTACTTATAACTTGTAAGACAGATGATAGGGTTCAACACCCAATCTGTAAGAGAATATGAGAAGTTATTGCCTTTATGCTTCAACCATAACCATGACTTGATCTGGGCCTTTTGTAACACTTCTTCCTCGTCCACAACACCTTGTTGAAACATAACAGAATTTCTATGGTCCCACAAGCACCGCACTATGGCCGCCCACACCCCTTTCCAAATTAGATTTTGCTTGAGATTTGCCTGGCATAGGTTAAAACTCTCAAAGTGGGCCTTAATGTCATTATGTTGAGCGCACACAATTCCAATCCATTTAAAACACAATGACCATACACGCCACGCATGTTTGCATTCTATAAAGAGGTGTTGATTTGACTCATCCACAGCTCCGCACATAACACATTCAGAACTATTCATCTGAACTCCTCTCCGGCTCAAGGCTAATCTTGTCGGAATTCTACCCCATAGTACCCTCCATGCAGTGATCAGCACACTAGGAAACGCCTTAACCTTCCATAAGAGCTTGAACACCTCTTCTTGAGAGCCACTTCCCAACTCCACTAAACACTCATAAGCCGACCTTACTGTGTAACACCCAGACTCTCCACTTTTCCAAACCCGAACATCATACGCATCTCTGATAACATGGGCATTGGCGATCTGATGACCAAGTTCAGATTCCAGCTTCTTTTCCCACTCAAACCTTTCCCTTCTCCATGTTAAGGCCCATCTCCACACCGAACCTTCCCACCCCCCTACCTCCTCCACCCTTACAACATATTTAGTTGCTTTAAGCAATTTCAGATAGTTGATTGATTTCATTTAATCCAAGCTAGTAATGTTTCTACAAAGTGAGTAACAAAATAAGCCTATGGAAGGAGTGAGAACTAATTAGTAATAACATGCAGTTGCACAAAGGACTTTCAAAAGCTCAGATGCAAGAAGAGAATTTCCTGGTCAGGTCAAACAATGAGAATTGCGAGGACTCTAATCATTTGACAAATAGAGGATGTGACACAATGTTAAGGACATCCTAAAAGCTTCCAATATTAGGTGGAGGTAGATGCCTAAAATGAGTTCTATATCTTTAACAGTACCATATTTATGACCAAAATCTCATTCATCAATGTCAACATTATTATCTTTCCAAAAATATTATTTTTGCCATAAAGGGAAATGACAAAAGCAGAATGATATGTCAATTGCCACATTAACAAACTACACAACTAGTACAAAAAAAAACAAAGAGATCCTCTTTGTATTGAAGATGATTTTGGCGTTCTGTCACACGTTAAAGAAATTATGAATAAAAGGCTAATCCATATGTTTTTGTAATACAACAACAATAAAAATATGTTATAGGTGCATTTAAGAAGAGTGAATATTTAGGTAAAAAGAAGAAACATAGTATTAACATACATCATAAGAACATTCTTTGAAAGAAAAACACTAACACATCATTTTGCTAATACAACAAAATCAAGGGATGCATTGTTAATATTTAGAATAAATGCAAACCTGGGTGCACTCCATATATTAGCATTCCTAAAGGATACAAGTAAAGTCATCACTTTCCATTTCATTTAATCAATACCTTGAAGCAGGGTAATGATTTCACATTTCACTAGTTTAACAAAAACAAATTACTTGAATAACAATAGAGCATACTCAAAATTTTATGATGGTGCAGGTATGGTAGCAAAGCCATTAGAAAGGAAAATTATAACCAACAAACTGCAGAGCAATAAGCGAAAATATGAAAAGGTAGTAGGGATTGGTTGTTGACAACATTATGCATGGTTTATAACAGTGCCAGTTCTATAATTTTCAGGAATTAAGCAATGATAATAAATGCATTGCACTAAGGCTTGCAATTTTTGGGCAACCTATACGAAACTTTTACAAAAATAAAAAGATTAGGTACAAAAGAGCAAAATTAGTTCTTAATATTGTATGGTTCCTAAAATATTGAAAGAATTAGTTATTTAATCTAGTCCACTTTTATGTTTAACAAAATTTTGTACACAATGGTTTTTCATCAAATAAGTTTTAGTTTGAACCAAAATATCCTTAATTTTCACCCTTCCCCTTTGAAAATTATTTAAAATTTTGAAAATGGTTTACCATACCATAATTGATGCTAAATTAGTTCAAAACTTAGTAATACAAAATTATTTATTTGAAATGACTTCGAATTTATCTTCAAATAAAAAGAATTTTTTAATTTATTTAGCTATCGGTGAAAGTAACAAATAATTGTAGAAAAAATTCATATCAATAGTAGGTCAAAATTAAACTGTTTAGGAGCTATACACCCGAAGACCTAGACTTACTAGGCCTTGGCCGAGAACCATCCATTCCATAATGCTTAGCCAATAGGTAACAAGAAATAAAATACACTTAACCATATAATCAAATGATAAAGGTATAAATTTGGTTTATCCCCATTTAAAATATGGGCGAAGGTGACATTGTTCACCATCACGACCCAGACCCATTTTATAAGTATAAATTTTTAAAGATTTCATTTATGATTATTTAATCCTTGCAACTTCCATCTCCGATTAAAGAAGGCACCCTCCGTTTAGTTATGAGGAAGAGTACTATGGCGCATGAAACACCTAAAGCAAAGATTAAGACAAAGTACTTTGAGCAAGTACATAAGCTAACGTAACAAATTATTGCTTTCTACGGTTCTGAACCTAATTTTAAGTTTAATAAACTACATGACGAAATATAAAATGGTGTTTAGTGGTTTCATCAAACTTGAAGTGTATGATCCATACCTGTACCAATGGAAATAATGATGCTTAAGTAGAAGGTTTTGAGTTTAGAGTGAGTTGTAAATATTTCACTGAATTTTGGTGATTGTCGTTGATTTCTTTGCAAATATATGAACTCTTCAAAATTTCTCTCATCAGAAAAATGCAAGGTCAACAACCAAAAATCAGGTCCCCATAAGTAAATGCACAAAAAGAAAACATTGAAGTTATTAGTGAACCAAAGACTAATCACTATCAAAACCAAGAAATGATAAGCAATAAGCTCTGAAACCAATTTGATAAAAAATTGATACCAGAATATAACAAACAAAAGTAAGGAAAAAAGAGTAATAGAACAAGGAAGACAAGAGATGTTTATATTACTCATTGAACAATGAAAGAATTATAGAAAACAACATACGCATGAATTTTGAGCAGCCTAGTTTCTCCTAACCAATGCATAAAAGTCCCCAACTGTATACCCATTTTCCTTTATATTACCTTCGTTACAATTTTTCCTCACGAAAAATTAACTCTAACTAACAAACTAAATTACTGATTGTAATTTAGTTAGTTACATAAGATACCTTGATTATTTCCCTTACAATATACTAATTAACTATGCAAGAGATCCATTTATTGGATACAAATGAAGATATCCCTTCTTGGGTTCCTAGTTGCCTACTTCTACATTTTGTTTAATATTTCCTCAAATCACTCTGCATTGAGCTTCTTGGATTTATGTGGGAAACATCTCTGCCACATCATAACCACAAAAAGAGTATGCCCTTTGTCTCGTAAAATGATTCATCCGATTGAGGCCTATAGAGAGCATATTCCTAAAGGGGGACCCATCTGATATGAAAATATCTAAGCATTTAACGCAACTTCGAAAAATCATAAATAGATTAGTCACGAATGAAATATTCAAAGGGAAAGAAAATTATCATCCACGACAGTTTAGAGCTTTGAACCAGTGAAAGCATGCCAATTGGATTATCCCACACTCAAAACAGAAAAGGATAGAAAAAAACATATAGGGTATCAATGCCCAATTAGTAGCATTGTTTGAAGTTTGAAGTCAAACGGGAACTTTACACCCTCATTTTCTTTATCTCCAACATAAACCACAATAATAGGGTGAGGTGCTATAACAAAAGTAATCTTAGGTTGCTGTAAACAAGTTATCATCAACAAGAGAAAAATTACAATCTAGCCTTATTGGTGTAATGAGAAAGACAATCAATATTTTCAGTCCGGAAAAAAATTAAGTAGGAAAATCCATATACAATCATATAAGAAAGTACACACTCCCTAAACCCTAAATCCATAGAAAAGAGATATTTCGCCTGTTCAGTGAATAAATACCTTACCAAGACCATATAAGATATCCTTCTAAGACCTCCACTGTTAGAAAAAAGATCTCCAAATCCTTTTTGCTCTTCACAATTTAAGTAAAAACCTTATGGCTAAAAGTTCTGATGTGGTTTTTCTCTTTTATTAGTACCAACCTCCGTGTTTTTACTAAATACAACATCCCTAGATATATGCTTATCATTCATGATAGAGGCATCTGAATCATCTTTTGAATGGGAGTCAACCATGCGGGATTCAACTGAATCAATTTTATTGGTAAATGAGGTCTCCGTATGTGAGTTCTCTTGAAAGTAAAATTGGTATGAGTTTCTCAACTAGAAATCTTTGGGGCTAGAATAAAACCACAGGTCATAGAATGTCAAACCCATTATCATCTTTTACACATGATCAATATCCTCTTTGTCAAACACTGACATGTATTTTAGTATTTTTGATGTGAAAACCACCAATAATAAAGGAAAATGATTTGTGAACGAAAACTTCATATTTGAAGTCATTTCATAATATAATACACTTTGGTGCCAAAAGCATATCGTGATAATTTGGTCTTATTTGAGTCAATTTGCATTTATTTGAGCATGTATCTAGTACTTAACTATACCAATAGGGTACTTCCTAAGCAACCTAACCTATGTATATGTGATGGTAGAAAATAAATGAAATAAACTATGATTGTAACTGTTAGAGTATTGAAACTATTATATTTCGTCGATGCATCTCTTGGGTCACTTCTTGAATGGTGAGAACAACTATGTATCCATCTAGGAAAGCAGACAATTTGCGGTATCTTTAAAAGTCACCAAAGGACTAATGCATCCCCAATTTTCAACGATGTGTTACCAATCTAATATTCATCCTTGTCATTGGGGCAGTGTCAATCATTTGGAATATCGATTTTATGCAATTAAGTTTGTTTTTCTATAATGACAAAACTTGTCTACTCTATATGCTAGTAAACAATGATATTATTAAGTAGCATAATTCATACTTACCTTGCCTTTTATAACAAGCAGTCAAATACCAAGGTCTTTATAGTGATAAAATTAAGATATCATTCCAAACTCTGGAGAAATTGCACACCAAAGATAATTACCATTAAAACCTTATCAACCATTATGAGGAATTTAGGTTTTATTTAAAAATATACAACCCTAGTAAAAATATAATAATAATGACAGGCAATCATCTCACCACATTATATATAGTAATGAGAGGTTATGAAATCGTCTACTCTTGGCATCATGGTGCATCACATATCATTCTGCAAAGAACACAATAAAAATTAAATTACATACCATAAAGCAAACTGGTATGCCTCCCTTGCATAAAACAGAAAAAAATGAACTCCAAATGGATCGCAAATCTGCTCTACTCCATAAACAAAATTCTACATCAAGAATTGAGGACTAAATAATCAAGCTGGCATTTTAAATTCATAATTAACGCCTCAAATGAAAAATATAATTTATTATCAACAAAATAAAAAGTCAGCAGATAGATGTTGAATACTTGATGGCTAGCTATAGACTAACACAAGTCACTGCCGTCAGGATCACTATTTTTTCTCTTAGCTAGACTTGCCAAGATGAGAGGACTAAAAAATCATGTATTCAACCTACACTTTTGGACTTTTATTGATGTATATATAGGATACAAAGAAGAGGTAAGGCACTTTCAATTAAAGTATTCTAAAAATAATAAAAAATAATAACATTGGAAAAATAATAAAAAATAACATTACATTTCAACAGTTAGATCCCTACCCTCTTTCAATTATAGTATTCAGAATATAACACTTGCAATTGATTATTGAATCAGATAGCCTACCTTTCTCTTGCGACTTACCACCATCAACTTTGTTACATAACATATTTTATCAGGCTTAAATAGTATACTTTTTGTAAATAACCTCCTTTAGGTACTTTAGAACAAGATGTAAGTCAGAAACAATTACAACCTTACAAATCAAATTTATAAACATTTAACATAAAGGTAACAACTATAAAACATTTAGTTAGGGAGTCTGAAACAGACCTGTAAAGGCCAAGTCTTCATTGATCCAATTTTCTTTGACCAAATATCATAGAGGTTCTTGATAGTGGGATTAATAGAATTATTTTTCTCATGGTTAAGAAGCTTCATTAAAACCTATACACATATCAACATAATGCAGTGTTAAGAAACTAACTAGGATATCAAGAATAGAAGAAATTATAACAATAAAATATAAAATCATATTAATCAAATAGGCAACAATAATCAAAGAAGTAAAACCATGACATTCCCAATTTCAGAAATAATGAGAGCAAAAAGGGGAGGAGGGTACCCAAAACTTAAGATAGTTTTTGGAGGGAGAGGTGTCATTAAGTGTGCCCTTCATGTAGGCACCGAGAACACCATTGGCTGGGACCCAATGATGCTGGTTGACGAGCCCCCAGAGCACGTAGCGCAACCTTGTACGATGTTTCTTCCTTAGAGGTTTGGGACTCAATCCCATGACATAGGAAGGCCTCGTAAGAGACAAGATTTTTTTTGCCATCTTTTCTCGCGACCCTATTTCCCCTTCCTCGTCCACCATGAAATTCTTCCTATTTCGCGGGCTTGATTTCTTCGTCGTGGAACTGACATTTATGGTCCCATGTTCTTTGTTTAACATATAAACTTCCATTGATAAGAAACTAGAGACATTTTGAATTGTCCCAACACAAGCTTTGCTTGAAGAATTGAAAAAACAAAATGTCAAATCTACTATTTTTCAATATATGATTCAAAACTAATGCCTTAAATTTGAGAAACAATCAATATCATTATTTGGCACCTTAATTTGACAGCAAAGCGACAATTATCAATATTCTTTATTCAAATAAATTTTTTAAGATAAGAATCAATTATAAGAGTTTCATACTCTTAAGACACTCTAGAAGTCTCACAAAATATCTTTATCTTCAATATTCAAGTGTAATTTTTATATGAGAGAAAACATTTATCTACGGTCTTTAGAATTCATCTATGATTTATATGAAGAATGGGTAAGAACAATAATTACATAAGTAAAGAATCCTAAGTGTAAACAAAAAAGTAATTATCACATTAATGTAATGATGATACTAAACTAATGATTACATATAATGTCAAAACTAATTCTATGATTCTACAAAGTTAACTTCCTTAATCTTATATTAGTTGTACAAGACATCTAAATTATTAAACTATGTTTAAATAATATTGACACAGTTTTGTAATTACTTTTTTTGAATAACATATACTAATTCTAAAATCTATACTTAATACAATTGAAGGGAGCACAACCATAAACTTTTGCCACGTGTTACAACCATGCTTTTTTGTAAAAAATAAATCAAAATGCAATTTTAGTAAAAGAAGGAACAACACATGTGTCGCACTGATAAGTGCCTAATTTTAGTAATATTTCATATTAAAATACAGGAACTTATGAGTATTAATTACTAAAATAAATATAAAATAATCCTTAATTTATGAATTTATACATTTTTATTTATTTTATGATCTTTATTTGAATAAGAACATTTTATTCTCAAATTTGGTGTTAATTTTAGGTTTTTAGGGAAGAATGAAGATGATTGGGCTAAAGAAGAATAATATAAGTTAAAATGAGAAAGTAGGAAGGCCTTGGAACGCACAAGTGCACAAAAAGCCCAAATGCGCCATGCAAGAAGTCGCTTAACCTTAGCAAATTAGGTTAAATAGGGGGCTTAAGGCACAACCCTAGTGTGCTAGATTGAGAGGAAAACACCATTGAGAGAATTGTAATCCAATTGGGAGAATAGGAAAGTGTGGGAAACATCAGAGGAGGCAGTCGTCAAGGAGAAACATCCTGGATCTTCTTTACTGCCATCCCTGCTTGTAACAATCATCATTTGTGGCTAGTTCTACCATTTGGGATTGAGAGTAATATGTTCAAACTCTGATGTATTGACGTGATATTTTAAATATAATATTTTGTTCTTGATTGATTATTGATATTATTTTTTTGCTCCTAATGCATTGATCGAGAATCTTAAATCTGAACAGAAAGTATTTTTAAGGTTCTGACCTAAACATTAATATTTAACATATTTCAGTGTTAGGAATAGACTTTAAATGTTAATTGTTATTAATGGATAATCATAAACCTAACTTGTTTTTATAAATATGCGAAGAATCGATATTTAGGAAACACCTTAAGAATTTTATATGTGAGGAATCGATATACAGACATCAATAACAATCAAAAGAGCAAAATATTATAATGCTAATCAAAATACAAAAGAGTGAGAAAGATGAAACTCAATCTCTATTTTTCCAATTGAAGCAAAAACTCTTTGATTTGTTTTCTTGTTAATTCTTGCCATTATAACAATTCTTAAACCAACTTTTATTATTATGGTTTTATATTTAGCAAATCTTTTACTTGAATATTCAATTGTTCCTTATGGGTTCGATATACATCCTTAGGGTCATATTATTACTTCTGACAACATGGTGCACTTTCCGTAAAAATTCATCACGCACTCACATAACTTCTTCATGCTATGAATGGATGATTAGGGTTTCCTTTTTCCGCTAAACGCACCATGGAGTTGCTATAAATGGAGGAAACTAGGTTTCTGTTTTTCTCTCATGAAAGCCTAAATTTGGCCGATCTTTCTGCAACTGTCTTTGCTAAAAAGAAATGACATATTGCATAAACAATGTAATGGTTTTGGAAATTCAAATTTCATTTATGATGAATTTTGGAGTCTTTTTTGGACTATTTATACCACTTCTTCTCATTGGATTATGCCATTGCATTTCATATTGATGTTCATCCGGTTTAAAATTTAATTCCTCTTCCTATTCAAGCACCTTGGTGTTCTACATCAAAATGATTTTCATTAAGTCTAAGCAATTTCAAATTTAACAATACACATAATTACTGAGAGCTAGAAAGAAAACCTCCATTTGAATTGCTATGTTCCACAAGGAATCTCGAAACCATCATTGAAATAGTTGTGTTTGAAAATTGCTCAATTAGTGATAAAAGTGTCAAAAAGTGATTTCCTGTATCTGCACAGATAAAAATAAACATATTTTTTCAATCTACAGTTGCATGTTATCTACAAGTAGTATCATATTTGGCGTAATATGATTTGTATTATGAATGGATTAATCTTGAGGTATAAGTTTATGTCATCCCACTATTTATATGTTCATTGCTCTCTGAATCCATTAGTTTTATTCTGTCATTATCTTTCTTTGTGAATTTGATACTACATTTCTAGTTATATAATATGTCTACATTGAAATTGGATAAACAGATTCATGGCTTAAATGATGTCAATTCAACAAAGGAGAACTTGAATGTGTGTTGTGAGAGTGATACGTCTATAGTGTGTGGAGGATTTCACCAAACAGAAAACATCCTTTCCAATGGAGATGGTGTTACAGAACCAACAATGTACTATTTTAAGTGTCACTTATGACTTCCATATATTTTATATTTGTTGTGTTTAAACATACTTTGGTTTTGCATTTTTGCAGGGAGTCTGAATCCATGCGTCAGTTAGAAAGACTCTTATATACTAATTTCAAATTGAGATATCCGATGAATGTGTGTATTCAATTCAATACTTTAGTGTTGCATCAAATGGATGTTCTTATAGAACAACACTACACCCTTATAAAATGAACTTTCAATTTGGAAAAAAGATTATCTTTATTTGATCTCCTTTTTCTTTTGCTCCTCTTACACCAAAGCTCTCTTTCACCATTTTTCTTTAGTTTCTCTCTATATTTAGTACTATTACGAAGTGGGCTTTAAGCCTAATTCAACCCCATAAAACCAGCTCATAGGATTGAGGTTTGCACCCACTTATATACAATGAAAGGCTCTAATCACTAGTCGATGTGGGATCTCCAACAAGTACTTCAAAAGGGACGTTGAATCATCTATTGAGTTTGTTACCCACACGTTACTACATTACTTTTGTTCTTCCATGGCTGTGTTGACATTTTACCTCATTGGTGTATGGTCGCATCGGAGGTTCAGATGGTTACAGTTTTTTTCTAATACATTCTTCAAAATTTTCCTTTTAAGTCTTGGTTTTTAACCCGATTGTTTAACATGATCTTTTTCATATGTTTCTTTGTGTTCTTTCATATATTGTCAATAGAATGAGTTTTGACCTTTATGTAGTTTTGCTTTTACTCTATTTCTGTTTAAGGTTACATGTTGTTCGTTATTATTTTTTTTAAGTTTACATTGGCAGTTTGGGTTACATGCATTTTGACAATTTATTTCTTTTATGATTATATTCATGGGTAACTTGCTTTGTTTTTCATAAAAGTTATAATTGATGACTTTTTTAGTGGTGCATTTTGAGTCGATATGCTTAAGAAATAAGTTTCCCAGCTACAACAAAAGGTGATCCAGAAGGAATGTTTTATGAGTAACATTCATGAACATGCTTTTTTCCTAATGCTTATATTTTTCTATATGTTATATTATTTATGAATGTATTATGTTGTTCTATATTCTATTTATGTGTTGCATCATAAAACGATTTGGGAAACACAAAAATATTGACACCTATAGAAAAATACATGATTTGGTTCCTTCTTCTTCATATTTTCCTGAAATTTTTTATTGCTTTATTTCTGAAGGCATAATGCGTTGCTATGTTCAAAACGTGTTGCATTTTTAACTTAGTAATGAACACAAAAGTATTTGCAGCTAAAGCAAACTCTTGATCATACATTATTTGTTGATTTTTCATTTGATATTCTATTTATGAACGTGTTATGCTATTGGATATTGAGATTGTGTTGCTTTTTAAATTGATTTGTTGAACACAAAAATATTGGCAACTACAACAAACATTGATTCATACTTTATATTTTCTTTTTCGTGTTTTTTCTATTATATCTTTGCTTATTTAGCGTGCTGCTTTCAGTGATTTTGTGAACACATAAATATTGGAAACTACAAGAAAATTTGACTAATATCAAATACATTGTTGTTCCTTCTTCTTTATAACTTTTGACAATTTTTTTTTTGCTTCCGTTGTTTTTAAAAAAAAATTGTTTTAAGGTGTTGTTATATTCAAATTGTGTTGCATTTTAGACTTATGTTCCTTCTTCTATTATGTCTTTTATGATTCCGCAAATTTTATCATTTTCATAATTTATTTGTATTTATGAAAACATTATGCGCTGCTACATTAACGTTGTCATTCATTTTAAACTAATTTTGTCAACACAAACTTATTGGCAGATACAGGAAAAGTTGATTCATACTCCATGTTTTGTGAAATCTTTCTTCTTCCATCATGTGTTTGATCATTATTTCTTTTCCTGCCAATTTTACTTTTCCTATGATATTTGATTTTTGAATATCTTATGATGTTATATATTGAAATTGTATTGCATTTTAAATTGATTTGCTGAACACAAAAATATTGGCAGCTAGAGCAAACTTTGATTGTTATTTATATTTTCTTTTCCCTTTACATTGTATTATATCTTTGCTTATTTAGGTATATGTTGTGAATTAACTTGCAAAAATTGTTTTTTTTTTAAATGTATAATGTGGTGCTTTATTTCAAAAAGTGTTGAAACTAAAAAGTATGGGTTCAACATATAAATAGTGCCAACTAAAGCAAAGACTGATTGATACTTTATATTTTGATATTGTTTTCTGCTCTGTTAATGCAATATGTTATTTAGAAGGTGTTATATTATGTTTTAACATTTTAATTTCATTGCTGTATGTATTCTTAATTTTCATATGAAGTTTTCCTAAATTGTTTATTATTATTATAATTCAAAGTATAAATTGCTATTTTATTCTGAATGTATTGCAATCTAAAATAATAGTCTCAACACAAAAGTATTAGCACCTACATTTAAACCATTATCATATTTTAAAATTTATAGTCAATTCAACATATATCTTATTTACTCCTCATTAGGTTAAATTGGAGGTGTGAAATTTCCCGTGCTTTGTTATTATCATGATAGTTTCTGATAAACAATCTATCTTTTGAATTGCTAGGTGAAGAGTTTTTCTTTTGCATAGTTGTCACATCAATTATTATGTTATAATGCTTAGTGTGATTTCCAATAATTTCCCTTATTACTTTGTCATTTGAATATGGAGACAACAGAGTCTTTCAGTTTTGTTTTTCTTATAACTATGTCAATTTTTTAATATCTGCAATATGAAGTCATCATCTGCCAACACATTAAAGATATAATATTAACGTATTATTTTATTAGTATAAAAATATATTATTATTATATAAATAAACACATACAAATTTTAATATAATTACAATTGAACACTTACTTTCTAATCTTCGTGACTCGAAGGAGTTATAAATATTGATATTTCCACCCTAAGAACACTGAAGTTTCCTCTTCTTTAATCTTTGCTATGCATATTTTCTTTCTTTGGTACCCTTTTTTATGTGAGTTGATTTTAAGATTGCACTTTTTATGGGTTGCACTTTTATTTATGATTTTTTGGATTAACAAAATATGGTGAGAACCCAAAGAAGATACTCACTGAACACGAACTTAATGTTGAAGATGGAAGCTTTGATGTGTCAAATTCAAGTGAAGCCTGAAGTTGTGTGTTGTTCTAGGTTTAAGTTTTGGTTTGAGGTTTAGAATCTTTGTAAGATCAGTTTTGAATCTTAGACAAAGCTCATTTCAATCAGTTTTAAAGACTAAAGTGTTTTTCCATGCAAAGGGAAAAACAACCGATTAAAATGTTGAGATAATCGGTTGTTTGTAACTTAGCTGGTAAAGAAAGTTTTAAAACTGTTTTATAACTGACAAGAGCATTCAACCGGTTAAATCGTGGTTTTAATCAATTAAATGTGTGTGCTTGTAACAGTTTTTTGAAAATCTGTTTTTAACTTATTTGCTCCAACGTTATCATTTCAAGTTTTATAAATATGTGTTTGTTTCAAACATTTAAATGATGATGAGAGTGATCAAGTTTGATAAAACAGAAACCTTTTATACTCTGAGTTGAGACTGATTTGAGTGATTACCAAAACTGTATGTGAAAAGGTTTCAACCAAGTTTTTAGTAAGATTGCCTTGTGCTTTGCTGTCTTTGAAAGAACTGATCAATAGGGTGCCGGTGTTTTGTGTCTTACCAGGTGTTTTCTAATCCTGTTCAAGTTCTTGTAATTGTTCATATAACATTTTTGTATAACTGTGTAAAATCCTATAAAGTCAGTAGGATTCTGGCTTGAGGTGGTTGTTGTGTGCAAGAAGGGTGAGTAGGCTTTGTGGGATTCAAAGTCACCTTCTTGTGTGTGGTGTTTGTGTAATCTGTGATTGATTGCATAGTGAAAACTCAGT
>Ga0123341_1002218_pt1 | contig 15758 bp, 7 predicted proteins | sample Turbeapinknodule_FD_89959 | JGI IMG/M metagenome (GOLD analysis project Ga0123341, IMG submission 89959) | Root nodule microbial communities of legume samples collected from Mexico - Turtle bean Mexico pink nodule | ecosystem: Host-associated > Plants > Roots > Nodule | place: Mexico: Nepantla... | reverse complement strand
TCTTTTCTTTCAACTACGAGTTCTCTAATTTCAACAACAGCAAAGTCCAAACATTTAATACCAGAGTGGATGGATCAATTGGTGCCTTTCCATCCTTCCAAGCTGCATCTAAATATGTCCTTAAGGACATGCCAACAAATACCTGATATAACAGTTAAAATCTCTTAATATTTATGTCATTCTAAATAAGTCAATTCCAATTGCATTTAAGTATACTAGGCAGGGAGAACATTACCAACTTTCTGCCAGTTAAATCAGCAGCAGCTTTCACACTTCCGAGCCGATGTAAATTTGACGCAAATTGGGTGGTAATGACCCTTCCATTAGAAGCTGAAATATGTCTCAACAATGCATCTGCCACTACTGATTCACTGATTGTCCTACCAGGTGAGAGTACATTTGTTGAATCACTCATCATCTGTAAAGTAATGTCCAAAGCAAAGATTGTTTCTATATTTTGTCAACATTTAAGGAAAAAGAGGGAAGGGATACATATTTGATCTAACAAAAAAAAAATAAGAAAACTGTCTGTATGATCATATTAAATATAAACAGATGTGCATCTAACATGACATTTAATACTATTCATTTTCACATATATAATAGCAAAATTCAACAGAGCAGAAAAAAAAAAGGAAAAATATCTTTCTAACAATACTGAGTAGAAGGGGAGAAAAAAAATGTTGAAAAGAATATCCCTGAACTAAAATAATATTCTAAATTTAAAAAGTCTATTACCAATGGAATACAACTTGAAATTTTGAAAATGTGGAAACATGTTATCCTTTAAGTCCAGGATTGGCCATGAAAGCCATATTAAGCTTAATATCTAGGCACTACTCAGAGAACACCACCAACCATAATTGTAAGTATACATACACCTGACCTCGACAGAAATGTTAATTACAAGTCCCTCTCTGTCTTCAAATCCCTAATGTAAATCTAAGCTCATGATAAATTATTCAAAACCAAGATCGAGAAGCAATTAACAAATATCCAGTGACTTACCAATGTTACTCCCTCTTTAGAGAGTTCCTCTAAAGCTTCACGATCAAAAACATTCCCATCTAGTGGTGTCTCATCAATCTATTGAATCAACAGGAGATTAAGCTAAATAAAATAGAAGGACAATGCTCCGAGAAATAAAAGTAAAATTCTGACCTTCCAGTCCCCAGTGTGAAGAATAGTACCATCAGAACAGCGAAGAACTAGTCCACAACAATCAGGAATAGAATGGGTCACCCTGATAGGTTCTATCTCAAATGGCCCAGCCACAAACTTCTTCCTCATTCTAAATACTTTGAGTCTAGATGGAACAAAAATACCATGTTCCTTCAAACGTTTGTTTATAAGCTGTTAAAAAGAAAAGTTTTATCTTCTCTGGACCATACAAAATAAACAATGCAAAGAACAAATATTTTTTTATCTGATCTGAAAGAATATTTCATGATGAAAGTGTACCAAATTTTTATTATTAATAACAAATATCAATTACAATAACACAAAATGAAGAACTAAATCATTAGTTAATCAACTTCATGATAATGTTAACACTAAGATCTGACTTTTATCACTTACTATGCATTAATATTGTCAACCACAGAGAAATTGAACAAATTAACAAATTGATTTATTTCAAGAAAATTTCTGGCAGATACCTCCTTTGTAAAGGAAGATGAAAAAATTGGTGTATTGGAATCCAATGCCGGGATGACCTGACAAACCAATGTAAATTAAGTTAAGAATAGACATAAGAAAAGAACAATGAACATAGTTATGAAATATTAATAATTAATTAGAATCCCTTGTCAGTAACTAACAAATTAATACCAATGAACATCAATTTTTATTGCAGCAAGAATAACTATGAATATCTTGGCAGGCATCTTGAAACCTAGCGTAGGAAATATGTAATTATAGTATTATTGTAAATAGGGCAGATCATATCCTTGTAATTATCTAAATTAGGGTAATTGTTTGTTCTTGTAATTATTCTTGTATCCGTGATACCCATATAGAAAAATAGTTGCTCTGCTACACATAGATTCAAGAAATAGGAAGCTCATTGTAGTAGGAAATACTCGTAGTGTAGGAAGAGGGGAAAAAAGAAGCAAACTACCTTAAAAGAGCTCTCCAAATTATTTTAGAAACAAAAATGCCCCCTCTAAAAAGAATGTGCGGACAACTAACTCTATGATATACCACTGAAGATGTAGAGGGATAAATGTGCACATAATCTGATAGTCTCTAAACTGAATGAATAGAAAAATGACCAAGAAAATGCAAAATATTCAATTCCAAAATGAAAAGTGATGGTAGATTGTCTGTGAAGTCCAGAACCACGTTACACAAATTGAACAGAAACAGCCTTGTGAGTTGTAATTAGCAAGTTGCAAGGCCTACAGTTCAGTAAAACATATTTTATATTATTAAGGGTCACAGTCGGATAAATTTTTCCATAGCACTCCAGAGAGAGAGACAAAATTGAAATAAACTTCTTGGTAGGCTTAAAGTCATTCTTTAGAAAGGTTAATATAAGAGAACGTTTACATATTAATCGGTGAATAAGCCAGCTTTAACACATGGAAGAGTTCATTCTTCTTATTTTCTGCTCCCAGAGGGGGAGGCAGTTTATCCAAAGAAACTCTAATTGGATTAATAAGCATAGAGAAGGAAGCATTACCCAAGGCAACGCACCAATATGATCTTCATGACCGTGTGTTATGACAAGCGCCTCAATTTTGTGGCTCCACTTTCTTATAAAAGTGGTGTCAGGTATAATCTTCTGAACTCCAAGTTCATCATAGCTGAAGAAGCGTAGCACAGTCCAAGAGAAGTGGTGTCACTAAATTTGATTTGGCAGCAAAATACGGTAACACACAGAAGACGAAGGGTTTACTCTGGAAACATGACACCGGCGTCGATGAGGATATAGCGGTCATGGTTGCCGACGAGCATGCAGTTCATCCCAATCTCCCCCAAACCGCCAATGGGAAGAACGCGAAGCGGAGGCCCGTCGGAGCCTTCGTAAAACTGTTCCATCTTGCGTTGAACCGAGTCCTCCATGCTCTTTCTAGGGCCTTCATTTCGCCTGGCTCTTCCCCGAGGCGCTTTCGTTGTAGACCCATGGGTGCTCCCTGGAAACAGGCGATGCGTGAAGTGCGATAAGCGTGAATGCGAAAATGACGTGGATTGGTTGGGTGGTGACGTACCTGGGAGTGAAGAAAGTGAAGCGGAGATTGAGGTCGTTGGTTTGCGGCGGAGAGAGAGGGGGCGGAGCGAGAGGGAGAGAGAGGTGAGAGCGGCCATTGGTCGGAAGAAGCTCCACCTCGAAGGAGTGGTGGAATAGCGGGAAATGGAGTTTTGTTCGTTCCTTCACTCACCTTTCTCAAATATCTTTCTTATCCACTTCTCTTCCACGGAACCTGCTTCCCACACGTGTGGCAAATTTCAATCTTTACTAAGATTTTTTTTTTATTTTTTTATTCTTTTACTGCATTTTTAATGTTTTATTTTACACCAAATCATTTGTTGACCCTGATCCTGGTAGGACACAGAGATACGTATAATCTCTAAAATGTTGGATATGGAGATACATATCTATATATTATATAATTACGAATTACATAAATTGACAATAAAGATTTATTTGCACAAATATGTTCCAGATTATTTTTTTTAAGTAGAAAGATATCTTTCATGACTGGTTCACATGTATTTGTTTTTTATTTTTATAATCATAATAAAAATTTATACAATAAGTTTCAATTTTTAAAAAATTAATGTATTTTTTTAAAAAATTGTATTATAACTGTACTAAAATTGTCAGAAATCCAACAAATACTTTTTGAATTTGACATTTCATGGATATGTGTCCTATAAGTGTTATACGAGTGTCGGTGTCCGATACGAGTATCCGACTCCGACACGCCATTAAAGTTTCTGAGCTTCATAATTGTCACTAATTCAAATAATTAAGAAATAAATATTAATCATTTTAAATTAATTTACACTGCATCTGTACTACAAATTCATTAAAGGAGTTTTCTAAATCACTTTGTAGTCTTTATAGTATTTTTTGTGAATTTTACACTATTCAATTTTGCGTAAAAATTCAAGAAATTCATACTTTAATATATTTTCTTAATTATATTTGATATAAATTTTGCTCACTTTTTTAATTTTATTTAAAAATTCCCTTGCTTATATAGAAAAATTCTTTAGGTGAAGAAAGTGTGCTACATAAAATTTCTTTAATTATATTTAAGATTTAGTTTATGAACACGATGGTTTTTTAATCTTTCAACTTTAGTCTGTCAAAATTAAAAATTAAAAATTAAAGGACAAGCCGAACTCTTTAATTTTTCGGTACATTGTCAAAACATAACATCCCATATCTCATATTAGTAACTTCAAAAGAAAGGAAATAATGTCAAAGGTAAATCTTAATGATATCTCCTAATTAAATATTAAGTTCTTAAACGAATCATAATTATGAGTTTATTAAAGATATTGGGCCTAAAAAAACCTCCGGTAAGCCCATTGCAAAATGCTTGATGGCTTCTTCTTCCTGCACCGCTCACCTATAATTTTATAAATCCCGAAAGGGTCTTGACCTTTTATTTGAAAAAGGGCACTGTGGTGCAGTTTGTTTGGCATTGTTCATCTTCATCATTCACCTCAGGCGTTGGTGGAGGAGTAGATTGCATCTAGAGGTAAGAATTAAGCTTTTTTTACGAGCATTGGTGGTTATGGCGTTTTTATGGTTACTGGAAACCGGGATCTGGGAGTGTGCTACGGATTCATCAATCCAAAAGTTAATCATTTTGTTTTCCGGGTAAGGAGGTGTTCAGAAAGCAAATTTTTCATGAATTATTGATTTCTGAATTGCTGAATCCAGAAGCCTGATTTCTATTACAGATTGGTGGATCTATAATGATTTTTTTGAATTGTGGATTTCTGAATCCGGAATGCATATTCTGAATTATGGATTGGTGGATCCAAAAGATTTACTGATTTCCCAATCTGGGATTTTTGTGGATTCCATAATCTGCAATGCGAAAAACCAAATATGGATTCTCTATTCCGTAAAACTATCGGACTGCATTCTCTGGAATGATACATATCAACTTCGAAAACGAAAACCCAAAGAGAAAACGGAACTGCAGATCCGAAAACCAAAAAATTTACTTACCTTCTTATCTAGTGAACCGTCAAGAGAAACCACCATTCTCCCACCAACAGAAACGCAAGATGGAACTGCGTCGCTGAGAGAGGAATGAAGTCTGTGGAGAGACAATGGAGTCCGCTAAGAGAGGAATGGAACGGCGCTGCTGAGAGACTAAGCAAGAAGAAAATAATAGTATAGGTCTTAAGTGCATTTTAGGATTTTTAAAAAATAATAGGGACAATTTTGTATTTGCATAACATTGTGGGGGTGCAGGAAGAAACGACCATGGTTGATTCTACCTGCACCACATCAATTCAAATTTGTACCCAACACACTACATGAAATGTTCATTTTGCCCTTAATGTTTTAAAAGACTTTGTCTTATGGATATTCATACCGATAAGTTAATCACAAAGTTATGGATATGCAAGTCTAAATCTAATATGTCACTTTCGGATTTGGCCATCCGGAAGCTTACTTGGACAACATAAATGACCTTCCGGATGCCAAGATCTATAAGCAAACATAAAATGAGTTATGGATCCCGATCCTTAACACCATTTACAGCATATCATTCCGGACATGAAAAATCAGAACTCATAACTCACTTTCAGATATGATCATCCAGAAGTTTAAATGAAGCACGAAAATGACCTTCTGGATATCTAAATTCGGAGTATATAACAACCACTTTTGAATTTTTGCATCTTTAAGCAAACATGAAACCTTCCGGATATCAGGACCAATAACAGCTCAACACCATTATAAGCTAAATGCAAAACGTAAATAATTGTCCTTACCTTAGAAGAGATTTGCACTGCACCTAAGAGTAACGACTTCACTCCACCACCACAACAACCCACTTCACCACCACCACCTCCACTAAAAACGCACAACCCAGTAAAGAAACACTCATCTGCATATTTGTTTTCAAAACAAAGAAGACAAGGACAATGTTGGGTTTTAAAATTTATGTTGGATGCATGTCTTAAATGACATGGTGCAAGGAGAAACGACCTTACAAAATAGTATAAATTTGTGATTTAGATAGAGGTATGAACATAACTATAGTATCATACTTTTACTTGTTAAATCTTTTGGAGTACCTTTGCATGTAAATATTTGTTAAATCTTTCATTAACTTGATTGTTGGAGTGCTTGCTGGTCTCCTCTTGACACCCGTGAAAAAGTAGAGGGACCATGATGGATACATACTCAAGAAATTAAGAAGACTTGAAAGTCCAATAATAGACTAATTAAGATCTATTAGTATCAACATAACACTCATTTAATATCATTTTGTAAGAACAATTTCTTTTAAATCAATGAAGTGATTAAAAGACCACCAGTGAAACTGGTCATCATTTATGACTAATCAATCTTAATTGATTTATAAAACTAGCAAAGATTATCAAAATAAATAATGGGGTTACAAATGTAATTAGAGCTTAATAAATTCTAATTAATACTTATACAAAATATTAGAGAAAACAATAATTATAATAAAAAATAGATAAAAACTGAACCTTTTCAGTTTGGGATTGAGCTTCATTAGTCTAAAGAAATTAATTAAATTGTACAACTATTTTGGTTTGGTTTCTCTTTTTCCTCCTTTACCAAAAAATCTTGAATCTTGCAATACTTTGGTACATAATCTACTATGCAACCATTCTTAAGGTGTCAAGTCGCCTAACTCATGTTAGGCATTAGTCAAGTCAATTTACTTATTAGATGAGTTCAATTATTTTAAATCATGTCTACCAAATCCATTTATTCAAGTAAATAGATAAATTTTATTGTCCTGTTTTAAAATTATAAACTAGTCAAACATGTTGCTTTACCCATAAATTTTGGATCTATTAATTTAAAAGGTTCTTCTTAAAAGTATTAAAATAAGCTTTAAATTAAACCAAAGATACATAAAAAATAATCAAATTTTACCAAACGACCTAAAGAAATAAATAAAAAGGACTCCAACCTTAAACTTAAGAAACAACATTAGAATCAAATTTTGCAAAACTTAATCTAACTCATTCACCATTGTGGTACAAATGAACTTGTGAGAAAACTCCATTTTAGAGTTCATTTTCAGCTAAATTAAAGATTTTGGTTTTTCTTTCGCACACTTAAGCCTCATTTTATAGGTAGGTGTCCCTACAAAATTCCAAAAAATAAAAAACATAGAACATGAACATAGTGTCCAAGGAAGCAGTCATCATTAATTACAATGAACACTATTTAGTCAGTCACCTATCTTTGCCTACAGCTGAAGGGTACATGAAAAACCACTACAAACACTATAGAACTAATCAGAAGTTTGGCAGTGTGAGCACTGTCCAAGTTTGGTTTTTTCTGCACATTCTCCACATAACAATCTAGAATAACTCTCATGTGAGATTGGCGTGTCCTGTAATCCAAGGTAATCCTACTTGAGGACACTGTTTTGCATCTGGGATCAGAACAATAGGTCCCAGAAAGATGCGCCACAAATCAAGTATTATTGTGACCAGCATTGCAGCACCTAAAGCATCAACAGCCACTCTAGGCAAGTCCCATTTATCGCCAGGTTTCTCATCTACCCTGCATATTTACAAGATTTATCATCAATAAAATTAGTACAACATACACATATTCCCTTCATGTAGTAGGATATGCAACAACTCCTTTCCAAAGAACCAAAGAGGTACATAATCAAAACAACTCAAACGTGGAATGAGGTAACTCAAACAACTGCTAGTTTCTCCCTTCTTTCCTTTTTAATTGTTTGTTTTAAAAGTTCAAATCCACATTGATTACTCTTTTGTCAATTATATTCTTATTTATTGGTTTCTTAAAAGACAGATAAGAAGTAGAAGAGGGAGTAATGACTTACCTTAAAAACATTGGGAAGCTCACAATAAAGTATATGGCATAAAACAGAGATCCAACTTTATACATAGAGTCCCGATCCACAAATTGATAATAAGGGAACTGCATACATCAAATTGAAAGCATTATGCTCAAAAATATGCATTTCATATTGTAGGTCAACTGCAGGGTGATATGTTTCATAGACATCCAGGGTTATTATATAAGCTGAAAAATGTATATCTATATGTATTTGTATTGTGACTTGCATTGAGGATTAAGAAGAAAACGATAGAAAACTAGGAAACTTGTCATCTGGGTTGGCTGATTAGTGAAAGTATAAAATTTCACAAAGATGTAGGCACAGCCAAACAAAAAGAAAGAAACTTATAGCCAAAGCCATTTATAAGTGCATCTAGAATTATAAACCTTACAGGGCCAAAATACAACCATCAACCTTAAGCATATCAGTAATTCTGTGTGTCCTATGCTCACTGTCACTAATACTGAATCTTGGGTTGTCAAAAGACAGGATATCGTTATCATCTTGATAAAAGAAAATATGGATCATCTTTAAGAAAGGAAAAATATAAGGAATTCTAATTTAAACGAAAAGAAAAGAAATACAGAATAAATATGTAAGATGGTGTACGACAGATAAACCTAAGCAGTGGAGGTTCCATAGCACAAAAAAAGAAGTAAGAAAACTTTGTACCAAATGGCCTATTCCTTGCATTGTACAAAGATATTGAAACTGAAATTGTCAAGGGTTAGGTTTTACGATCATATATTTTATAGATAAGATGTGAGATAAACTTGAATAGCAATTATTAACAAAAATTTAAAACTTTGATACCTCAAAATTAGATGCAGTTCAAGAAAATATTAAAAATGCATGATTAAACAAAGATTGAGAAAAGAAAACAGCAGTGTTTTATTACAACGTACATTAGAGATAGCCAGAGTCTCCAGGTATGCTATAAAATAAGCAAGCGCAAGAATCCATGCAGCTTCAGTAGCCCATTGAATTTTTTCTGGCAAATCAGCAATAAAATGCCGTAACCGCCGCAGTGTCATGTTTGATGAAACATGATAAAACAGGAAGCAAACATGAGTGAGCAGGAACGTTGTGTGCGGTACCTGCCACCACCAAATAGAGCAATTCAATAAAGAATGTGGTCACACTAAAGAGATAATTCATTGGTCTTTGGCTTACATTGTTCATTTTCCATGATGGAAAGGTATAAGATGCACCAAGAACTGTGAAAAAATAATGAGTCCAGAAATAATTTCCAACATAACTGAAGATTATTATCCAGAGACTAGCCTGTAAGTATTAAATATGAACATATTAGGCAGTGAGTAGGTCAACTGAATAAACATAAATTTTTTATAATTAAATTGATCCATAATAATGCAGAAGAAAGTACCATTTTTCTTCTTTCAGATAACACAAAATTACATTAGTATTAACATATATCAGAAATAATGTAAATGGGATAATTGAGTGGATATATCTTATTATGTAATCATGATAATTAAAATAACTGTAGCTTTCGTATTTATGATACCCATTGCATAATAGCCTCCATTGTGTTTGTGTATCAGGCACATGGAATTCATCATGCTAGATAACCTTAATTCCTGAACAACTAGTGGTTGGGGCCAGTTCCGATTAGGGCAACTGTTTTTCTAAGAAACATGTTTCTACTATTTCACATCTCTTCTTTTGGTCGTGTTTCCACTTCCAATCATTATCTTCTCTCCTTTCCAGTGTGTTCCATCACTGTTCACCAGTCTATAACCACTTTTCTTACTACTTTTCTGGTCACTGACCCCAAGATCAAACATTGTACTTGGGAGCAACTATTGTACTTGGGCATCCAACATTAAACATTTGCTGGTCCTGTAAAGGAGGAATTTAAAAATGAATTTTCCAAGTGGAATAAGATTGGTGCCCAGCTGTGTAGAGACACCCAAGCTACTATTCATCCCTAGCTAAAGCAGATTTTTCATTTTCATGAGAGATGGGAATTAGTTTTGGAGTAAGGTATTGCTCTGCACACCAAACATCTTTACCAAATTTACCAAAACCTTGCGATTGCCATCTCCCCTCAGGGACTTCATGATCTGACATCTGAATATTTGATTAAATGAGTTGTGTCCTTCACAACTTTAATGATGTTTTGTCCCTGTCACCATTGTTGCTAAGGAAACAGGTAACCAAAATCATAGTGTATGTCTTGCATGGGTTACAAGCAAAGTAGTCAAATTTGAGATTATGGTTGAGATTGTGAAGGACTCACAAGATCGTAAATTGTGAGATCCAAACATGGATTGTAGATTCTACTTCTACTTAAATATGATATATATATATTAAAAAAACAATCACAAAATTGTGGATGAAGGAGAAAAACATGAAACCATGAGTGAAGGAGAAAAAGTAAAACCGTGTGGTATGGTTGAGCAATTAGAACAACCACAACTAGTCAATTTTTCTTTTGGGGAAGGTGGTTGCTTGGCAAACAAGAAGGAGAAACGTAACATCAATTACGTAGCTACATGAAACCAACTATGTGTAAAGGAAAACAGTTTTTTATTGGGCTTAGGTTTTAACCCAAACTCATTGATCCAAGATGAGTTTCGTGCGATGCAGAACCCAAAATCGTAGATTGTGACACTACAGGAAAACACATTTCCGCTATCTTCGGCAACGATCCCACTCATCCCACTCTGGCACGATTTTGCATGGGCTATAAATTGGACATAGTGGCCAAAATCATGGAATCATGTGATTCCATGTTTTTGATCTCAATTTTGACTACACTCGTTACTAGCAAAGTATTCCATGTTTGTCAGCAAATTTTGGGTTCTCCAAAGTACCTACTAAGAACTTTGCTTAGAGAAACTTTCTATAGGTACTGCCAAATCCTCTTTAAACATGGACATGCTTATTGTCAACTCCTATCTTGATCTCTCAAAGTGATAACTAACTAACCGGTTACTCCCATAAGCAAGGTAAAACTTGTCCCAAGTATGACAAATGCCATAAAGTTGGACACTTCATTTCTCCACATAGGGCCCACAAAAAAACAAGGCAAGGTGGGCTGGCTCGCAAAATCTTGGTGGGTTACTTTCTCTTACCCATCCCACATGATTGCAAATTGGCCAGCCTTTTTCTAAAACAAAATGTTGTATTTAATTAAATTGTTTGTTACATTACCATGCGATTAAATAGTTTATTACATGTTTTGTTAATAAATCATACTTTTGGATGTTACAAACTTGCCTTGAGCAATGACAAACAAGACATATTTATGCTAGTTTTTCCCATTCTATTTGAGTGAAGGTTAACCCAAAGTTATCATTCAAAGCCTTGGCGTAGAAATGTCACCTTTCCTGACAACAAAGTTCTAATTGCCAGTTACTGGTGTGGGCATGGTGGTTGCAAATAGTGATTAGTGTGGTGTACTGGTGCACAGGTTCTCACATGTGTGAGGAGAAGAAAGAAATGAATCAAAAAACCTAACAGTCTGTGTGCAACACACAATGTCTCTTGAGGATAATAAAATAAATTAATAATGAAATATAAAATATTAACAATATTATTAGTATATTAATATTTTGTTATAAATTATAATTATTTAAAATGAAAAAAAATTAAACCAGTTGGCAGGCCAGCTCGCTCCGCTTTGTTTATGGCCTGAACAAATTGCAATTGTGCAGGGTGGGCCAATAAGTTGAAATCTCCAACCCGCTCTACGATTTTGATGATGGACCAGCTCGCATGGCCTACCTACATTGCAATCACATGCTCTTCTTGATTATGCAAAAATGACATCCTATACTCAACACTACCCTCATTAACTTCCTTCAATGGTATGAGGAAAGTGAAACCTCCAATTATTTACTCGGGAGAATAAAATCTCTCTATTCTTTTTCCATGAAATGTAATTGGGGCTGAATATTATGAATTTTAGAAGGAATTCAGTGAGACTAAAGACCTTATAAAAAATTCCCTTCTATGCTATGCTAGTTTTGTCTTTGCTAATTATTATGTGTACGTAACTTTTTAATTCTATAAAATCAAATAGGTTGAGTTCCTCTGAGAATTAATTAATGGAAAACATGGAATCTGTGCATGTTAAGTTTCTGGTAAAATTTAGTAAGATCTTTAAATCCATCTGCAAGAAATGTGGCTCTATATACTAAGTAGCAGTGTGTCTAGTCTTCCTTTGGTTTTTTTGAGAACTTTTGTTCATCTTTTTCTTGCTGACCTAGGGAAGTAAAGAAACCAGTTGGGAAATTGAATTACCTTACTGTCACTCATTGAAATATCTGTTTTGCAAATAGTGTGGTAAGTCAATTTCTCAACTCCCCAGTGAAAGCAACTGAGATGCAGTCTGTCACTCATTGAAATATCTGTTTTGCAAATAGTGTGGTAAGTCAATTTCTCAACTCCCCAGTGAAAGCAACTGAGATGCAGTAATTTGAATTTTAAAATATAATAAGAGTTATAGAAGAAGGCCTCTTGTATGAAGACATTCGTCATGTCATACAAGAGTAGTCAAGTACTGAAATAGCTCTCCCATTGACGTGAGATCCACTTTTGGGTATAGCATTTTAATTAGAGATAAATTCAATGACCAAAATATGATTTTGGTTCCTTGTCTGCATTTTTTATTTCAGTTTGGTCTCTTAAATGTAAAAGGCTCCAGTTTGGTTCCTTAAAATATCTGTCAACCAAATTGGTCCTTCCTAACCACATTAATTTGGTTAACCGGATGACATGTGACAGACTGTGACTGGGAGAGATGTCACTGTCACATGGATATTTGCTATGGCAACTAAAATAAACACCATTAGTGTAAAAAACTGAAAAAAAAAGACCATATTTATCTAATGAGAACACTTTTAGAAACCAGAGTGAAACTTTTTAAACTTAAGGGACTAACTGAAACAAACAAAATCAGACGACGAACCAGAATCATATTTTAGCCAAATTTGATCCATTGGAAACGCAAAAAAAAAAAAAACAGAGCATTGTTGAAAGGTTAAGTGTCAAAGCAAAATATTGAGCAATGACTTCTGCCACCTATGAACTTATCTGACTGAAACAATTGCTTAAAGTACCCAGGTTGAGGAGGTTAAGCAATAAAACTTGTGATATCAAGTCACCTCATATTCAATCTTGTATTAGAGGACGAAATATGTTGAGATAGATTTGTATTTCATTAATCAAAAGATCTTACACAAGGATATTATCAGTTCTAATGCAAGCTGCCTTTAACAAGTCACTGGGAGAGGTTCTTCAATCAATTATATAAGTAATGCAGTTTCATACTATTCATATGTTTCAACTTAGTCTGTTAGAAATAATGTAAACAAGGTAATTATGTCGATACATTTACATATACATATTCATGTGTGTGTGTATATATAATTATGTAATAAAAAATAACTAAGGCAACTATAATGTTTGTATTTGGACAGCTATTATACATAATATCCTCCCCTGTGTAATTGAGACATGAAATCATCACATGACTCTGGTCTTCTTTCTCTCAATAAAATCTATTTAGGTAGGATGCACAAACGACTTAATCTGAATACAAAATGAATCGAAACTGTAAATTGTAAATGTCTTGATCAAGAAACAGGGAATTGCACCAATCCAAGTCATCTACCTTTATAGGAGGATGGCTAGGATCCCCTTATTTTGTAGATCTTGACCTGAAGAGTATGGTACCAAATTACAGGTTATCTAATGGGAATCATGTGGTATACTATCAAGAATGCCTCAAATGAATTAACTGACACAATTCACAATTCTTACAGTAATACCCTTTCTAATGCTCACTTGGAGAATAAAAGCAGGTTTCACAGTAAAACTTATTTCTACACTTTAATATTTTGGATTCAAACTGGTTTTTATCAGTGTTTGCAGATTAAGAAGCAGATACAAGATCAATGGCAAACAAAATGCAAAATGTGTATTTGATGACTTAATGACTAGTTTATAGAGGCCCCTAATGGACAATGATGGAGTAAAGGGAATGGACAGGGGGAGGATTAACCCCACATCAAGCTGTTTGGTTGGGGGAGATAATAGCTGAGCTGGGCATGCCAGGTAATGACTAGCTGTTACCTGTTTAAGAGAACCAATTTATTTATATACATAAAGAAAAATCATTACTTAGAATAAGAAGCATTACAAACACATACAAAATAACACTCCAATATAACTAAATAATAGTTTTAGGTTCACACTGCATAATTCTTGCCAAACAGATAACATAAAACAATACAACAACTATAAATATTGGAAAAAGTTTAAATCTCATAAAAACACTTGCCTTGACCCAATAACGATCCTTCCATGGAATGCTTCTATCTGCCTGCAAATTTTGATATCACAAAAGAAATTAATATCACTATTTTCTCAGTGAGTCACACTACTAAAAATGATTAACAACAGCTGAAACCCCACATTAGATGTTGTTTAAATAAGCCCAACATAGAAATAAGTACTTCATAGAATAGATCACGATGAACCGACAAGCATTCCATCTCAAGGAAAATAATTAAGCACACACCTTTCCAACACACAGCATTGGAATGACGAAAGCAGGAACAGCCGAAACCAATCCGATAAGCAAGTACTCCAATTCTGTGAATTTCTGCCAAACTCATAATTAAAACTTAAAAGTGAATTCTACCATTCGTAGTTTATTATTCACATGACAAAAGAAAGATAAAACCCCAACAGACCAAAACCTGCACAACACATCTATTTAGGAAGGGACAACAACCTTTAACCAAGACTAAGTCTTGAACGGGAAATAATCCATTAAGGGACCCAAAAGATCAAAATTTGAGACATACACTGGGGTCCCACATACAAAACAAAGAGCCTAATTACCACATTTACAAAAAAAATGTAAAAAGTGAAGAAGGGTAAAACCTCATAAAGATTGAAGGGAATAACAATGCCGAGACAGAGGGTGAGCCAAAAGGGGGTGTAGAGAAGGAAGAAGAGTTCACCCCATCTCTTGCTCGGGTTTGGAGCCAGCCACAGGCTAGGAGAAACAGAAGCTGCGATTGCCAAAAGGGGATTCGATTAGATAAAAGAGAAAGGGTCGTTATGAGTATGACTGAATCTGAGATCTGATAAGAACTTGAAAAAGGAAAATTACCAGTCATTTTGGAATGGGGATCTGCTTCAAGGGTTGTTAAATTGAATGAATGATGAATGAATGTCTCTTAAGACAGTGGGTTGCTCAAATGCACAAACTTTAACAAGCTAAAAAGAGTGGAAACTGAGTGAAAGATGTGTCACTCTACAGGTTCCTCTTACCTTTCACCTCCTGAAAATAACTTTTATATCAGGATTTAATGTATATTTGACTTTTATTTACAAATTTTAATGTTTGTCTGACTTTTCATTTTGTCTTTCTAGACACTGACAATATTTCATTTATGGTTGATGGTTGATACTTGATTTATGTTATCTTTTTTTAGTGTAGACAGTTCCAAACATCTATTTAATGTTTTTCTATTCTATTTAGTAAATATATGTTTTGTGATCTAATTTTTAAAATATTAAGGATGTTCTCTACATCTTATTTTTACTTTTTTTTTCTAAAACCAATAGTGAAACATTTAGTTGAGGAGAAAAAGTAATTAAATATCTTAATTTATATTTAATAAATTATTCAGATAATAATATCTCATTTAAAAT
>Ga0123341_1002217_pt1 | contig 15758 bp, 10 predicted proteins | sample Turbeapinknodule_FD_89959 | JGI IMG/M metagenome (GOLD analysis project Ga0123341, IMG submission 89959) | Root nodule microbial communities of legume samples collected from Mexico - Turtle bean Mexico pink nodule | ecosystem: Host-associated > Plants > Roots > Nodule | place: Mexico: Nepantla... | reverse complement strand
CTCTAAAGTTGGTTTCTATATAATAAATTTTTTTGTAGTGTAGGGAAACATATATCATATTGAAGAAAAAATATTGAAGACATTTGTATGTTTTCCATATATTTTTGCATTGTTCAAATCTTTATCCCTCTTTACACTCATAATTTAGCCAAACTATGTTCAATTTTGGCTCCTTATTGCACTTAACAATTAACAATGAAACATGTGTTGTGTGAATCATCAAAACAAACTATATATATAAACAATTATAGTACAAGCCACATAAACAATGTGCACCAAAGAGGAAGCAGAACTGCAGCACAGGAATAAGTTGCTAACATGATAGCTGAGCACTCACACTCACCAACTCCAAACATTTGAGTAATTGTACCTAGAACAATCATAAATTGAACATTTGTTTCAATTAAATGTGTGGATATGTCATAATGTAAAATAAACTATTACATGTGGATGTAAACTAAGTAAAATATATTGAGAATCCAAAGATTTTCAATAAACAAGAAGGAAATGTCATTATTTTAGTTAGGACAATGCTTGTTAATATCAAATTTTAGTGCATGCACTTTGTTAAGTGTTGAAAATGTTAAAATATGAACAAATATGATTACTGTATGGATGTTAAAAATTTTTTATATGAACAAATTTTAGTAAAATATCTTTGAAGCCAAAACAATAGTTTTTGAGCCTGTGATGTCTTGGTGCCATTGGAGTTTGTTTTGCTATAAATCTCAAAGTTATCACATCTTTCAAAATTGTTGGAATTTCACCATCAATTACTTTTGCCCTTTTCTTTAAGAAAAAGTTTACTACACACTCTATAAGACATCTAAGTGAGTTCATTCAATTTATAAAGGATAACACAAAAAGAAAATACTATTGTTTAAGCATCATAAACAACTTACTCACTACCATCGCAGGTGGAACGACATATTGAAGCAGTAAAACAAATTGATACAATGGATCATGGCGGATCAAGTTGAAATGAATTGCACTTTTGACAATGCATATGCCTATTACCGGCAAGACAACAAATTTAACCACAATGATGCCAACAATAAGTGGAACTTGTTGACCTATTCCTTTTAAACCTGAAAAACATCCAATTTATGTCCTCACATTTTCAAATATAACAAAACTCAATCTACGAGACAAAAGAAAAAGTTAAAAATTTAATTTTTCTAATTAATGAATGATTATTACCCTTAACAAGGTTTGCCCCAAGCAGTAAGACCATCGTTGGAACACTTGCATCCCTGAACACCAGGAAGAAGTGAAAATAAATATAATATACAACCAAATAGTTTTTTTTAATATATTTTAGTATATTACTCAAACATAGAGAACAAGTTATTACATGATCTCTAAGCATTACATGTTCATGGTCTTGATTGACCAACACCCATGTTGCATGTAGCTGTATTTTTAAATTTATGAAAAAGAGTTACATGAAACATAAATATTGATCAGGATCATGATGCTTGACCATACTATAATTTCTTGTGGTAGAGGTCACTCACCCCAACATGATTAAAGTGTCTTGAACCACATTGAAGATAGCCTTGTCACCAACTAGGAGTTTTCGAAATTGAGGCACAATACCAATTGTCAAACCCATAATCTACATACACAAAAGTGAAAGGAAGTGAAATTATTTTGAAAAACTAAATATGTTTGAACACATTCCATTGTCAATAAGTGGCACAAGGCTAAGTTGGTTTTGCTTTGTCTAACATTCTCATATCATGAAAACAATGTCTCATTTAAGCACTAAAGTTAAATATTTTCATTGCTATTTAGTGAAGCTTTTTCAAAAGGGGTATTGGTCTACAAACACCTTACAAGAAATTTGATTCCCATTAAGTAGATCACAAGTTTAAGTTGTGTATGGAAAACGTTGGTATTAGGAAGAGTTTTGCCTAGTTAAGTCTACCCTATTTTGACTCAAGAAATATCAAATTCAAATGAGCCATGGACTAAACAAATTAGAATTTAGGTGATGTAACTTTGTTTTGTAACTAATATATACATTATCCTATACTTTATAAATATCATCTCCTTCAAATGAATTTCTTAAAAAAAAGGATATTTGTAATGGATAAAAATGCTATCAAGATTCTTTTGAACACATTCTTTATTGATAAATAAAGTAAAAAAACTACAAATTATGAGAGTTTCATTTCTTATTTAATGATTCATGCTCAATATTTGATATTTTTCACTTAAATTTTAATCAATAATAATGATAAAGTAACTTTTTTTCTAATAACAACACAATCATGGACTTACTGCTGCTATAGTGGAAGGAGCAATTAGTGTCTTCATCTTTTTTATCTTCTCAGCTAATAGTTTCAACCATTTCATAAACTTTAGCTTTTCTGGTACCTGTAAAAATCTTAAATAAGATCTCTATCACATAAAAAATTTAGGATATGAAATCATGTTATATCACATATCAGTCTTATCATCTTTTTTTTATTTTTATTTCACTAAACAAGGCATTTTGCAAATACATTATGTCTACACCACCAATCACTCTTGTTTATTCCATACAATTTAACTCTGATTCAAACAATACAAGTTTTCTTACAAAAAGGTTTTAATTCATTTCATTGTAGTTGAGATTAAATTGATTATATAATTAGAGGACACAAAAATTCATGCAATACAAAAATGTTTACTTAAAGTAGTTATATTATATTAGAAAAGACAATAACCTTTTCTTGTCCATTAGCCACTTTACATTCAAATTTAGGTGGATCTGTACCACCATTAAGCTTTTCTGTATCCTCATTCATGACTAATGCTCCACAAGGGCATTTCAATAGATTTTTTGGGCCAGTTTCTGTTGTAGACTTTGGATTTATGGAGGATTCATCAACTTTGACTGCATCGATCTTAGGAGAATATATACGAACAACGTTAAATGTAAAACACCAAGAATAAGTGTATCCTACCTGAAAAACCAGAATCATGTGAAAAACTTTTAAATCATTCAAACCTCAACTCCATTGTGTGATGTAAATATTTACTAAGTGGTAAAAATCCAAATCTCTTATCATACAGCCATTGACAGAGAAGCATATGCAAGTCCATTTTTATGACAAATAGCTTCATCTCCAAAAGGGTTGTTTTTGTCTTCACAGATAGTTGGAACTATAATTAGAGGAAAACTAGCCAGATTTCCTACAGAAATCAAACACCAAATGGTCATATATACACGTTTATGCATAAATTATCTTTATTTATACCATGGTTGGAATTATTCCACTTAAATCTAATCTAATTATACCTAAAGTAGGATTTAAGTCTAACTTAATATTATATGTATTATATATATTTTAGTTATATATTTAGTTGATGTGAGATTTTCGACACACCTCTTTATACCAAAGTATAGTAGGTGATACAATAGACTTAAAAAACTTTAATATACAGGATATACTCTAATTATAAAATAGACTCTAATACCGTTTTAAAAAATTATTTTTTAAACCTAACTAAATCTCAAAATCAGATCATGAACATTGATAATATCATATAAAGTAGATTTTAACTAAACTTTAAAATTGACTATATATATAATTGAATTAGAACAAATTCAAGAATTAGGATAACAGTAAATTCTTATTGGTGTGTGTGGTATGATTTTTCATATTGGATTCTTTTTCCGGAACACAAACATTTTGTATGGTTATCTATTCAAAATCTATAAAATTTGAAATATTAAGCACCAATTTAAAATTATTACTAAAATATGATTTATAAGGTATGATTATTTATAGTGAAAAGTTTTATCCTACTAAGGGAGAAGCTTCATGAATATTATAACTACAATAAGAGGTCTAAATATAGGTTACATTTATTCATAACACTCAAATCAACACATCCTTATTTCATCACATTTACACATATCATATGTTACATTTAACATAAAATATTTAAACAAACCTACCTGCAGCACAGCATCCCAACACTAAACCATGCAGATGAGGAGGAACTCTAATTGTTTTGATCATTAACCATCCAGCAAATGTTCCAGTAATGTATGTTACAAGAATACTTAAGGGCATGAACCACCTTCACAACTCAGAAAGCAAATTAAGCATAAACCAATTAATCATACAAAACTTGGAACAATAATGGTGAGAAAAGTCATTTTATTATCTTGAATTGTTGAACTCTTAAACTAGATAAGGATATATATAAAGTATCTTGTTTTATTTTATTAATTTATTACTAATAAAAAAAATAATGATGAGAAAAAGTATAAACTTACAACATAACCATGCTCTTTATGGTTAAGGTATTAGAGATGCCGCTATAGATAAGAGCAGGGGTGAAGACAAAATACACCATCTGTAAAAAAAAATAAAGAACAATATAAGAGTCAAAAAAATAATTTATATGAAAAATTTGTTATAATAACTATTTTAAAAAAATATATGTATATTGTTTTTATTGATTTATAGTGTAATTTTTTTAATGTTATTACATAAAATTAAACTCCTGATTTTTTTTTCCATGGTCACAGATAAAAAATATTTGGATATATTTGGGTAGTGCTCTTCACTCTTACTTACGAAAATTATAAAGAAACATACATTTTCCAATTAGTCATTGTAAAATAAAATTTATTCCATGAACTAATTAATATATATCTATATATAATCCGCATAATGTAAATAATAATTAATTCAATACTAAATAAATATTACAAGGATCAATAAAACAAAAACCCAAAAGGATAAAATATCTATTTTCTGGCATTAAAAATTGTATTTTTTTGGTAAGGATTAAAAATGAATATATGGATTAGTCATGTTTATTTTTCATTGAGTATATATTAATTACAAATAAAATATGTTCTACAGACCTTGAACTTCTGTCAAAATTATTTTGTTAATGATGGTAACATACCAAAGCAAGGATGTTGTGCTTATTTGAAATGAAGAAAATTATGGTTTGATTAAGTGTTAACCACAAGAGAAAAATACATGTAGATTCTAACTAGTAAATTGGAAATAAATAAAAAAAATCAACAAAATAAAAGAGGAAGGAGTGAAATAAGCTCTAGAAAAATATAGGATCATTATTTATTTTGCATAAAATTTTGTTAAAAAAGATATCACTGTTAAAATTATGAAACCCAAAAAAATTATACTTACAGCATTAATGTGCTTTGTGGCATTTTCTCTGAGTATATTAAATCGATGATGTGCAAGCAATGCCCCAAGAACAGTGATCAACAAAAGTTTCATAATTGATGTAAATGCAACAAAGAAAAGCATCCAGAAATCCATATTGTGGAAGAAAAGAAAAATAATTTCTTCAACTTATTATGAAAATTCTAACACTTTCTAATATTCACATCTGAAGCAAGTATCAAATAAACACAATATTCATCTTGCTCTAAGCTGAATATAATTATTTTCTTAATGTCAATACAATGGCTGCTGAGTGATAAATTGGGCTATTTAAATTTAGAATATTTCCAAAATATTATAAAAAAATATTTTTTGTGTTTTTATAATCTAAGAGCATTAAACTATTAAAAAGGGCAATATTACAGTATTTTCAGAAGATGCCCATTGCTATTTATTATTTTAATTACTTCGAGTTATAGAGCCATTTAAAGCCAAATTTAAGTTGACTAAGAAAATAGTATTGTCTCTTCAATTACATGGACACTATACTAATAATAAATTAGTATAATAAAAAAATACAGAATTTTTTGTATAAGCTATTGTCTATACGTGCACAATGGGACAACCATGGATTATTGGTGAATAAATGTTTCACAGAAATGCTATAGGATCACTCTTATATGTTTTTATAATACTTTTATTAATTATTGGATAAAATTCTGTGTCCATTAATAGGATTATTTCATGAAAGTAACATGAGATTTCAATAAATAATTTTAAAAATTAAAATTGGTCTATAGTGAAGAGAATGATGTTGAACGATTCGACATGCTTTGGCAAAGTATATATAAATATGGTTTAATTATGGCAAATTCTTTCTACGATATCAATTTTATGCATACAATCTGTAATCAAAATAACGAAGATATAAAAAATAACCAAATCATAAAAATAACTTAAATGAAAGGAGGTGTAGATAAAAAATACTTAACAAACATTTTTTTTCTGAATATATTTCCATAACATATTTTTTAATTCTAAATTTTTTTATCCAGAATGCATTTTCAGTTTCTGTGTTCCCAATTTGAACTTTCAGAATACATTATTGAATTTTGGAAATTTTTTTCTGCGATGCATTTTCAGATTTTGTGTTCGAAATTTGAATTTCCAAAACACATTCTTGAATGCATTTTTAGATTATGTGTTTCGAATTTTCTTTTTTAAATGTATTTTTTGTCTTTTGAATTTTTTTTTCCAAAACAAGATTTTGACTTTCAAATTATATTTTTTAAATTTTGAATTTTAAAATTCAAAATAAAAGATAATTTTAGAAATTCCAAAAATGATATGATGCAGGTTAAAATTGATATGGTGTCAGAAGAACTTATCCTAAATCAAACGGCAGTTGGTTGAGTATATATACAAGGAGGAGTGTTTCTTCCCGCACCCAGACAAAGTTCTTTTTACACCCCATCAAATAGATAAAATGATCAAATTTTCCATCTAATTTGGTCTCATTCCAAAAAGTTCTTTCCAAAATATATTCTAGAAAAGTTATTCTAAAAAATAGGTTCCAAAATGTATTATACACATTACAGAACTTTATTTCGGAAATCATTTCCAGAAAATGCTTTCTGGAAATTCCAAAAAACGTTTTCCATAGTACATTTATAAATTCTGAAAAGGGGTGTTCAGAAAGATTCCAAAAAAGCTAATATGAAAGTGATTTAAGAAAAGGGTAAAATCATGTTTTCGGTTATTGATGAGGTGTAGGAAGAACTTTTATTGGGTGTAGGAAGAAACACCCTACATTGAGTTGCAAATGAAAATTTGAATTCTTTTTATTTCAACAAAACAACCAATTGCTTCATTTTCTTTTCAAGTCTTCATTTTTCCTCTCAATAAGCACCTAATTTCCTTTTTCTTCTCTTGTAATCTTCCATTTAGAGGCTAACTAAAAGAAATTGCATAACATTAATTTTCACTGTTCTCTTGGGTAAACTTTTTTCTCCAATCTCCTCTCTTCAATTTCTATTTCTTATTGAAACATGCATGGCTTGGAGCTTGTTCGGTATAGCAAATTTTGAGTTTGAGCTTATTGTGGGGGTGTTTGGTGATTAGAACTGAAATATTTGAGGGTTAATTCTCCTTGCACCAGACCTATTATGACCTACAACCAACACTACAAAGAAAATGTTTGTTTTACCCTTATTTTTTCAGATATTTATATCTGCAATATAAATATGACAGTTTTGAATATACAAATCCAGAACTGAAATGTATCTTCTAGATATGACAATTCGCAACACAATAATATCTTCCGAATGCTAAAATTTGAAAAGTTTTTTTTCATTCCGGATGCGAAAATCCAAAAATTTTGACAAGGGCAATCTGGGATTTAAAAAGAAATTATGGGTGCAGATAAAAAATGATCTGGTGTAGGGAGAATTAGTCATATTTGAGGTGTTCAAGGAGTCCCTTTTTTTTTCAAGTTCTATTTTCCTTAAAGTGGAAGAAAAACTAAGACAAGGGAGGTTAAATTTATTTAAAATTCCAAATTTTTCTATAAGTAGTAATTTTTTTTTTTTGTATTGAACTAATATCCTTCCATGTGAATAGAGAAAAAAAAAATCATTCATCAATATTTCATTAAATGATATATTAATTTACATTATTTAGATTATTAGTAAATAAAGATATCCTATAACTTAATATTCATATTAATGTCATATAAATAGTATTACCTTCGTAATAACTACCATCTCACACGTCATTAAATGAATCACATTTAACAAATTTATGATAACTATAATCAAACCTTTGAAACATATAATATAACATTAATTATGATTATATTACATTTTAAATTATTTACATACAATTAAACAAGTAAAATACGTGTTAAAAACAAGAGAATATCATTTGAAGAAGGACTTATTGCTTGAGTGATATATCCAATTGAAACAAAACTTACATACAATGATCTTCTAACTACAATAGGATTGATATTTGAGCAAAAGACTCCTCACTTTTATAAAATCAAAAGTCTTATTCTTAATCTCTATTTCACATGAGTGATCTACATCACTCGAACTCTATATAGAACCAACCAACATAATATAAAACTCTTGTATCTGCCCATATCACCATGCCACACTGAGTATCCCAACATGAAATTAAAAAGTGGCCTAAGATTGGACCTAGTCAATCGATGTCATTGTAGGGTGAGAGGGTGAGAGGTTTCCGGCGAGGGGTTTTCCGGCAAGGGTGTGAGTTCTGAAGATGGCTGATATTTCGTTTTTCTTTACTAACTTTTTTGACCATTTTTTTGAGAGAGGTCTATGGAAAGTGTTTCAAAGGTGGGGAAGAATCCTGGATGTTTTCATTTCTAGAAAGTTTAATGCAAGGAATCGGAGGTTTGGTTTCGTTAGGTTCCATGGGGTGTCCGATGCGTAATCCCTGGAAAGAAAGTTGGACGCAATCTGGATTGGCACGTGGAAGTTACAGGTGAATCTACCTAAGTATGGAAGGAATGATGCCCTTAGGTTTGGAAAGAAGAGAGTGGTGGTTAATAGGGCAGTCTGGAATCCGAAAGGGCAACAAAAGCAACAACTATCCTTTTCTCAAGTCGTGGCGGGTGAAGGTGGACAGAGGGTTCTTGGTGATGCTGTTGTGGGTGGTTCAGGAAAGAGTGCAAGCGTTTCACGAGAGGAGGGGTGTGATTTTTCAGTTTCCGGTAGACATGGAGTCTTCTTCTTGGCTGGAGGGTTGTTTTATCGGCCGTCTTAGAGAGTCTGCAAAGTTGCAGTCGATTAAGGAAAGCTTCATACTGGGAGGTTTTAGCCTGGTTAGGGTAAGACTGCTCGGGGAGAAGTATGTATTGTTATCCTGTGACGAGGGAGACATCCTTGGAAAGGTACTTGAGGACAACAAAGCTTGGTTTGACAGCTTGTTTTCGGAGTTGAGTCCTTGGCGCGATTCATTTGTCGTCCCTGAAAGATTCGCATGGGTTCGCTGTAGAGGAATTCCTTTACAATTGTGGTGTAACTAATGTTTCATTAGCATTGGGTCTCTGGTTGGGGAAGTCATTGAGGTTAACGTTGCAACCGAGAAGAATGAATTGTTAGAGTTTGCCCGTGTTAGGGTTAAGATCCCGGATGCCAGTACGGTTAGTCTGGTGAAAGATATTTGAATCAATGGAGCATGGTGTAGGGTGTCATTCGAAGAAGAGGCATGTGTGCAGGCCCTGGATCCAAAAGAACTCTTTGGTAGGTGGGGAGGTGGTTGTTATGAGGTGGACACAGAAGCAAGCTCAAACGCGAGAGATGATGGAGCAAGCGGATGCGACTCAGTGAGCTCGGTGCTTGGTGCAGTTGACGAAGTAAGGTTCGGGGAAGATGACTCGGTTCACTGCAAGGAGACACAGCGTGGCTCTGGAAAAGAACACCTTGCGCATGGGGAAGTGGGGATTGTTGGCTCCAAAGAAGAATCAGGTGTCGCAGCAATTAAAGTTGCCATTCACGGATATTCCCCGCAGCAACATCATGGCTTTTTTGCAAGGGTGGAGAACGAAGAGCGGGTTGGTGATGATTCAAAGGATTGCATGAAAGCGCAATGCGGCCTTGGTTTGGAACGTACTATGCATGAGAGTGTTGGGTTCGTTGGTTCCCAAGAAGAAGTTGTTAATGGCTTCCTTGGGTACTGATGGAAGAGGCCCCAACATCCAAAAGAGCGTCTAGGACCAACCTTGCATAGAGGGCACCCACAAGAAGCGTCTAGGACACACAAGAAGCATCTAGGCCACACAAGAAGCGTCTAAGAGAGTTGACATCCAAGAAGGTTGACGTCCAAGAAGGCCCAACAAAGTGTAGCTTAGTCTTAATTGTGGTGTCAATAGCATAGCCTTGTGAACCTTTGTTTAAATTCTGCAAATTAAGATTAAGGAGGAGTTAACCTAGGAGTTAACCGACCATGTGCAAGTTAGAAGGCCATGTGCACCCATGTGCCATGTGCTCCATGTGCTACTCATTTGCATCTCATTTGGCTTGCATTTGCTCATCATTTAGGTTACCATTTTCGGTCCTCTTTAGCCTATAAAAGAAGGAGCCAACCTCATGTATTTTAAGATTAAATTGAGTATTGTTATGCTGCCAAACTTGAGCCATACTTTACTCCCTTGCCTAAGATTTAGGTCTTAATCTTCAATCCTTCACCTACAAAAGGGGGCTGGCTGAACCTCCCTCAATTTTCCTACTCTCATGCACTTCCAAGGCAGCCACACCTCCTAGGAGGGCCTTGATCCATCAACAAACCATTAAGCTTCCGCAAACCACCCAAAAACCACCAAAGAGAAGAGCTCAATGTTATCAGGTACTCACCGAGCCAACAACATGATGTAGTCTCGGATCAGAGGTTGGAAAATGGTGTGGAGAGGAGTGACGGGGTCGCTGGTTCCCAAGGAGTTTTAAGTGGTGAGTTAAGTCATATAGGGTGCTCCACGTATTCCACGCACCACCAACTTGGCTTTATTGCAAGTGTGGAATGTCAAAACAACCACCAACATTGAAGTGATGCATGAAAAAGGATAGGGTAGTAGGTGTGGGGGATGGTGCTTACGTGGTGCCAAAGATGAAGTGGGCCCCAATGTCAAGAAAGTTGGACACGTAGTAGATAATGGCAATAAGCTTACATTGGTGCAGCAGCTTCCCCCAGATGTTGGTAACGTTCCTGCTTTTGATGGGGACTACATGGGGCACGTGGGAATTCTGAATTGGGCAGGAGAACCGGGTGGGTATGGGGTTCTTTTGGAAGAGTAGGAACATTCAGGTTCAAGGGTGGATGTTGAAGTTGTTGAAGCGTTGGAACACTCGAACATGGGGGTGGTCCCGGAAATGTATGTGGACGTGCACGATGGAAGAGTGGTAGAGGAGGGTTGTTTGTCGGGACTTGTTAGCGCCATGTCCAACATATAGGGCACGCTCCTTTCTACTAAGGAATCCCTCTTTGGGGTTCCGTTGGTGTGGGGGGGATTGGGGTCTGGCAGTTCGTTGAAAGTAAAAGGTAGGGAAGGAGGAGTACGGGGATAGATGTCCTAGGGGTAAAACAACGAAGGTGAAGAGGTTGAGTAATGTAATGGGGACTTCCTCCGAAATTAGATTTGTGGCTCTAGCTCCAAGGCCGAAGGCAGGTGTTGTCAGCGGTGGGTGTGTTTCAATGGATAACTTGTTCGAAGAGGGCAATTTGGTGGATGTAAGGGTCGATCAGGTCCTAATGGTCCATCAAACAGATTCTAGGACCGACTCCTTTTTCACGTCTGACAGTGCAATTGAGAACTATAATAGGATCTTCTGGGTCAAGTCTGATGAAAATGAGACGTCAAACGTTTGGTGCGTGGGAAAAGAAGTTGGATTCTCCTTCCTAGGTTGCGAAGGCACAATCTTAAACAGTTTATTGTCCTTATCAAATCAAGGTGGTGTTCATACGAGGAAGTTGAGGGATGATAGGAGTAAGTTTGTTGATGAAGATAATTAGCTTGAATATCAGAGGTTTAGGTGGCACCATAAAAAGAAATTATTTAAGGGATCTGATCTACAAGGAACAGGCGAATATGGTGTGCTTACAAGAGACGAAATGTGTTGGTGTCAGCAGGGAGAAAGTTTGTCTTCTTTGGGGTTCTAACGAAGTTGATTGGGTTGAGAAAAAAGTCGTTAACAGTGCTAGTGGGGTTCTTACGATATGGAGTAGTAAGTCTTTTCAGTTGTACAGGTCAGTAAATGGAAGTAACTATTTTGTGATCGGAGGTTTATGGAAGCATGGTAATGGGGTGAGTGTAACGGTTGTGAATGTTTATTGTTCTGGCTCGTTACCGGAGAAGAAGGAGGTGTGGGATGAAATCAATGCTGCCAGATTGAATCAACTGTCAAAGGCTTGGTGTATCATTGGTGACTTCAATTCTATTAGACGACAAGAGGAGAGGAAATGTATGATTTCGACGTCTGATTATTCTAGAGAAATAAGAGGCTTCAATTAGTTGATGTTCCCTTGGTTGGTAGGAAGTTTACTTGGTACAAGCCAAACGGGTTAGTAAAAAGCATAATCGACAGAGTGCTGGTTTCAAAGGAATGGTTGGATTTTTGGCCAAACTGCCAACAACTCGTGTTAAGTAGAACAATCTCATATCATTGTGTTGTTATACTCAGAGAGGTTTCTGCGGACTGGGGCCCAAAACCGTTTAGTTGTTTGGATGTTTGGCTAAGAGATAGCAGGTTTAAGGAGTTTGTGAAGTTATGTTGGTCTTCCTTTGAGATTGTAGGATACGGAATCTTTGTTTTTAAAGAAAAATTGAAAAAGCTGAAAGCTGAGCTAAAGGTATGGAATAAGGAGGTATTCGATGATGTGAATCAGGCTAGTAAGGAGGTACAAAAAAAGATCGAAGTTTTAGACGAACGCGACGATGTGTGTGGGTTAGTTGAGTCTGAACGGGAAGAAAGAAAGACTCTTCTTGCTGAACTTAATAAAGTTAAGTTTGAACATGAGGCAGTCTTGTTTCAGAAAGCAAGGCAAAAGTGGCTAAAGCAAGGGGATCTTAATACAAAATTTTTCCACTCGTCTGTTAAGTGGAGAAGGGTAAGGAATCAGTTGCATGGGGTTTATGTTAACGACATTTGGTGTGAGGATAAGGAAGTGGTCAAGGACAAGGTTCGAGAGTTTTTTGCAGACAGGTTTGTTAAGAACGATGTCTGTCAGGTGCGACTGGATAATGTTAGGTTTTGTTCCATTTCGGGCCCTGACAACGATATGTTGATTGGTGATTTCTCTAAAGAAGAGATTACGGCAGCGGTGTGGAGTTGCGATAGTTCTAAAAGTCCTGGCCCTGATGGTTTCAATTTGGGTTTAATAAAATTCTGCTGGGAAATCATTAAAAAGGATGTGATGGCGGCGGTGAAGGATTTCTCGGTTAGTGGTCATTGGCCAAGAGGTACAAACGCTTCATTTCTTTGTTTAATACCAAAAGTTGAAAACCCTCAGCGGCTCGATGAATTTCGACCTATCTCCTTAGTCGGATGTATGTACAAAATCATTTCTAAGGCGTTATCACTACGATTGAAAAAGGTGATTAGTAAAGTTATTGACGTCAGACAGTCGGCTTTTCTTGAAGGAATGAGGTTGTTGGACAGTGTGTTGGTAGCAAATGAGGTCATAGAAGAGTATAAAAGAAAGAGGAAAAGTTGTGTCTTCTTCAAAGTCGATTATGAGAAGGCGTACGACTCAGTTAGTTGGGAGTTTATTTATTATATGTTGAAGAGGTTGGGCTTTTGCGAGTTATGGATTCGATGGATAAAGGGTTGTTTAGAATCAGCGGTGGTTTTTGTTCTTGTGATCGGTAGTCCAACTAAGGAATTTTTGCCTAAGAAAGGTCTCCGTCAAGGTGATCCATTAGTCCCGTTTCTCTTTCTTATCGTGGCAGAAAGGTTGGCCGGGGTGTCAAGGATGGCTGAAGAAAAGAAATTGATTGACAGTGTGGAGATTGACAGGGATAAAGTGAAGGTTAATATGTTACAGTATGCAGATGATACCTTGTTCTTTTGTGAAGCTAACACAAAAAATATTTTTAACATTAAGGCAATCTTGCAATGCTTTGAACTTTCCTCTGGGCTTAGGGTTAACTTTTTGAAAAGCAGGATTGGCGGAACAAGGGTGAGTCAGTTTCTGCTTCGGAGTTTTGCAGCCATTCTTAATTGCGATATGATGGTTTCCCCTTTTGTTTACTTGGGTTTGCCTGTTGGTGGGAGTCATAAGCAGGGGGCGTTTTGGAATGGGGTTGTTGAGAAAGTTCAGGCTAAGCTAAGCAAGTGGAAGGGAAAGTGTTTGTCGATGGCAGGGAGGGTTTGTTTGATCAAGTCTGTTCTATCTTCCATCCCGCTGTTTTTTATGTCGTTATTTAAAATGCCTTCTGGGGTGGTTGATAGGTTGGTGAGGATTCAAAGGAATTTTCTCTGGGGTTGGGGCGCTGAAGGGAGGAAGATCACTTGGGCTTCTTGGAAAAAGGTATGTATGCCTCGCGAATTCGGGGGACTTGGCATCGTTGACTTAAAGCTTTTTAACTTAGCTTTGTTAGGAAAGTGGATTTGGAGGTTGGGATCGGATAAGGGAGGTATTTGGAAGGAAGTTCTCTTTTCTAAATATGGTGGGTGGAGAAGTTTGAGAAAGGATGGTAAAAGCAACATATGTTCTCTGTGGTAGAAAGACTTGAAGAAGGTTTGGGCTTCGGAGGAGTGGGGTAGCAGTTTTGAAGACGGGGTCAAGTGGAAAGTCGGTGATGGAAAGGATATATCTTTCTGGGAGGACAGGTGGCCGGTGGTGGCGCACTGAAGAGAGTATTCTCGAGATTGTTTTCTATTTCTTCGACTAGAACTGCTAGGGTGGCTGAGATGGGGGTTTGGTATGATGGCTTGTGGGTGTGGGATCTCGCCTGGCGTAGACCTTTCTTTGACTAGGAGAAGCCTTTGGCGGACGAGTTAAGCCTGGCTTTACTTGAGGTGAGGCTCGGTTCGGGAGAGGCGGATAGGTGGGTATGGAAGGAAGGGGGTGATTAGGAGTTTTCAGTTAACTCTGCTTACTCTCTGGTCAAGAGGGATTGCGAGGCATATTTCTCTCCGGTTTTCAGTAAGTTATGGAGAATAAGATTGCTACTAGGGTCAATTTGGAAAGGCATGGGGTGTCGGTTGAAAGTTCTTTATGTTGTCTGTGTGGGAGGGAGGAAGAGACTTACTGTCACTTGTTTTTCGATTGTAGTTTCGCTTGGAAGGTTTGGAGTTTTTGCTTTAGATGCTTGGGAGTGTCGTTCGTGTCTCACAACGATCCGTTGGCAAATTTTTCCCAATTCAGGATGAATACGTGCTCTGAATCGATTAATGACTTGTGGAGCACAATTTGGGTTGGAGTGGTGGAGGAAATCTGGCTTCACGGAAACTCTATTATTTTCAAAAGGAGGGTGGCCGACATGTCTGAAGTATATACTTTGATGCAAGTTAAGGTTCGGTCTTGGATTTCTGTAAAACTTGGCTCTGCTACGGTTCCCTTTTCCTGTTGGTGATTGGAACCTTTGGAATGTATGCGTTTGGTTGCTTGATGTAGTTTAGGGTATTTAAGGACAACGCTTTTCGCCTGTTAGTTTGGCAAACATTGTTAGATGATTTCTGTATGTATAAGGGTTGATCCACCCCTAAAGTGATTCGCATTTATATATTTATTATCGCTGATAAAAAAAACATAATAAAATTGATAAAAAAACAAATATTTTTAACTAACATAAGTTTACAACAAATATTAAATTAAGTCAAAACTACATTGACCTCAACATTTTGCAATTCAACTGTTTGTACTTTTATTTATTTTATTTATTTAAATTATTTTTATGAATTCCCTTATATTATAAACACTGATTAAGAATAGTTTTTTACTAAACTAAAACTAAATTTATAATAAATTAAACTTATCAACGATTCAACAACAAATTACAAGATTAATTTTAAGATACATACACATAGGAAAAGTCACAACATTTGTTCAAGAGATTACACCACATATATATATATATATATATATATATAT
>Ga0123341_1002216_pt1 | contig 15759 bp, 14 predicted proteins | sample Turbeapinknodule_FD_89959 | JGI IMG/M metagenome (GOLD analysis project Ga0123341, IMG submission 89959) | Root nodule microbial communities of legume samples collected from Mexico - Turtle bean Mexico pink nodule | ecosystem: Host-associated > Plants > Roots > Nodule | place: Mexico: Nepantla... | reverse complement strand
GTAATGGAGGTTAATATTAATTAGAAAAAAAGTATCCTTTAACTAATTAATTTAAAAACAATAATTATATTGATTTTTAAAAGACACTTAATGAAATTAAAAATCATATTTAAATTTAGTTTGTCCTATTTGTTTATGAATATGATGCTATATTTGTATAAAAATCAATTAATTTGAGTGTCTATGATGATTTATGCATGAAAAACAAAACTAATTAATGTGAGTATCTATAAGGATCAATATCATAAAAATATATAAAAAAACATTTGTATGTCAAGTCGTTAAAGTATGTTAAATCAGTAATAACATTAAGTTCCAATACTTTGAGTAGTAATCTTTTTTATCTATGATAAAAGAAACTCCAAGGAAAAAAAAGAGTCTTCTCATACCACAAAGAAAATAGTCAAACAAACTTGAAATTCATCTACTCAAGTCAATGTTTATAGGTGAATGTTTTGTCTCCAAAAAAATTTCAATCAATATAAGACGGCTTCTTCCTGCACCTCCATCACTTCTTCAACCATCTTCATATATTTTTAAATTCCAAAATTATCCTTCAATAAAAAGATAAAAATAGAAACAATGTTTTAACTACTTACAGATTACGTAATTCAGAAGTAAAAAATTATAACTTCCAGATTACATAATCCACATAATTCGGGACTTATTTTAAAAAAATAAACCTACCAAATTATGTAAACTGGAAAGCTTGGTATTGTTAATTTTTAATTTTTGACTTTCAGATGACATAATCTAGTAGATTTATTTTTGTAAATAAGTTCAAATTACGTAATCAAGTATTGTGTGTTGTTAAATAGATTTCGAATTATGTAATTTGGAAGTTGTAATTTTTTGACTTCTGAATTACGTAATCTGGAAGCTGTAATTTTTTACTTCTGAATTGTAATCCATAGTGTAAAACATTGTTTTTATTTTTATTTTTATTTTTTAATGAAGAATAATTTTGGAAATTTAAAAATTTATGGAGGTGAGTAAAGAAGTGATGATATAAATAAGCACATGAGAGAGCCTTCTTCTCTCACTTTGGCCATGAATTTAAAATTGAACAAGGGAGGAGAAGTTTGGTCCTTGTTGGAGGAAAGCAATCACTCACATAAGCACTAGTTCTTCTTCTTTTTCTTTAGCTTCCATTCATCTTTTCCTCACTCTTTTGTGTTAAAATCTGCTAAAGAGTTGTTCACCTTTGATTTTATCTTCACTTTGGGAGTTACACTTAAGGTGTGGAGACTTTTCTTACAACTTGAACATTTCTTATTGTTCATTTTATGTTATGACATTGTTTGGGATTAAATGACATATTTACATGTTTGAAATATATAAATGTGTGTTCTTAACTTTTCTAGAGTGTTGGAGGATTAACCTTGGAGTATAATCCTTTAAAAAAATATTGGTGAAGGACATAAAGAATAAAATGGTCGATTTAGTATAAAGATAATCGACTATTTTTCAATCCTAGATGCATATAATATCAATTATTTTAGTGAAAAAATAATCGATTATTTAAGTAAAATTGGTGTACTCACGTGCATTTAATGAATTATCTATAATTGATTAAATCTAGTGCTAAAAATAATTGACTACCAAATTGTCCTTATGAAATTATTATGTTTTAAATAAACTATGTGAATATGTTAAATGTATTATATATCCAATGGATTGTGTCTAATGCAGAAACCAATTAAATGACTATACAAATACCAAATTTTTCAGTGAGATTAATGAAAATAAATAAACCCAACCACTAAAATCGACAATTTCTGGTAACTTAAAATTGCTAGAAAACTATTTGATAGAATTTGGTGTCTTCTTGGTATTTTTGAACAGCTAGTGTAGTAAAAAATATTTAAAATGCATTTAATAATTAATAACATAATTTATTTCCCTCTTTCTTATTTATCTCAAATCAAATAATTACTATTTCCTTTCTACTCTTTTTTTTTTCTTTCTTTTTTCATCTATTCATTTGTTTTCTTCTCCCTCTACCAATCAGAACCTTGGTAGAAGGGCTACTAAAACTTCTCACGACATACACATCTCTAAATTTGTCTCTAATAAACAAAATCATAATCTGGTTACTCTGTCCTAACATGAATCTACACGACCATTTGTTATGCCCTTTGTTCATTGTTAATCTGCTAGGTTCATGGGTTAAGGAGTTGAAAAACATAAAGACTTTTTTCTACTGAAATTCACATTGAAAATCAAAATAAAAAATCATTAATAATAGTTCTAACAGAAACTTTCATCATAAATCCATTGAAAGGAACTTTTAGGACAGAAATGATGTGATGAGGATGAATGAGTAGGTACCCAAGAATCTTGTACACAATGTATTTGAGATGTAAACCCAAGATATCAAATTATTCTAAGTGGTTTATGTCTGAGTTCAACCAACAAATAATGCAACAGAAGAGAAGAGAAAAGAAGAAAAGAAAACGAACATAGGTTCCCTTTCATGAAAGCAGCGAATCCAAACTGGACATGACTAGTGCTATACAGATGGAACATGAACATGAGTGTATGAAGTATGAGCTACTCTACAGAGTGAGAAACTATAAATGGAGTGAAAATGTACAGTTGAGAGTCGTGGATATCAACTCGAGCACTGAATGATGATACTGCATCTCCAGTTACTAACTTGTGCTGCAAGATAATAAGGAGCAAAAAACACATAATATGCTCTTATATAGGAAAAACAACAGTAGTAAGGGATTTTTTTTCAAAAAAATAGGGAAGGTATACTAAAATAAATAAATAGAAGCTCTAGCATGAGACACAGAACCAATAAGGTCATATAGAAAGACCGACTTAAGCAGTTTCATGCAACTAGGCCAGCTTACCTGCCACAGATCCCTCACAGAAACATGAACCCCAGATTCAAGCCCAAGTGCTTCCCATGAAGCTGTTATAGTAGCAACTTCTGAGCACCGATTCCAGAGAGCAACAACCAATCGATTTCCTGACAAAGGACCAGCCCAAACCTGTAAAGATGTAAAAGTGAAGTCCAAATTTAGCATATAGTAGCATATTCGGATCATATAGTCAAATTCAAATTCAATATGCTGATAAAAAATAAAAAAAAGTCAAATTCAATATATCAGAATACGGCATAGCAGTAGCCTTATCGCTCTTGATTCGTTTTTCTAAGAAGTTCATCTCCAAACAAGTGAAGTTCCAAAGATAATGATCATGAGATACACGGAGAAATTTGTTATAGGACAAAGCTAGTTTGGCATACACTGTTCTGTTCTCCTGTTGGTATGAAGCTGTATAGGCTGTTATGAGAATGAAAAAACATAGAAAAAACTTCAATTGTAATTCCTGAATTCTTTCTCTTAACTCAATACAAATCGGAATCCATTCTTCCACTGGAATTCCCTTCGTTTCCTAAATTCTTCGAGTGACCTTAAGCTCCTAAAATTAACTACATCAGTGGTATCAACTGGGCACCTTCCTATCAAGAGTATGGCAGAAGCAACACGTAGTCAAGCCGCGTTACGTTAAGACCGTCTCGAAGCAAGATTGGAAGCAAGATTCATGGAGATAATGATCTCCATGAGATAGACGCTAGACTCTGCTGTGGCAGAACGCATTCAAGAATGTTTCAAGACTCATCTTGCTGGCCCAGATTTCCAACCGGCACAACCACACAGATTGGCCCGAATCGAATTTCCTCGCTTTAATGGTGATGACGTGAAGCAACAATGGATTTACCGTTGCAAAACTTACTTTGCCATTGACGGTACGGCTGAGGAGGTCAAAAACAAAGCTCGCCATTGTTCAAATCTTGAAGGCAAAGCTTCACAATGGCACACATCTTGGTGAAATCTTTTTCCCTGGACAACCTCCCTGTTAGGACAGAATTTAAGCCAGTGTTGACAGAATGATTCAGAGTTATTTACAATGACCCAATTGGTTGCTGAATATCAAGAAAAATTTGAATCCGTGGTTTCTAGATTACACCTATCCAAAGAATATAAAATTAGTTGTTTCTTGAGTGGGTTAAAACATGACATTCAGATGATGGTTCGAATGTTCCAGCCGACCACCTTTTTGAAAGCAGCACAGCTGGCAAAGTTATATGAATCTGCGGCAACATCTGGCTCTCCACCTAAACAATTCTTGAAGTTTCCCAAGAACAGTGTTGTAACCAAGCCACTCCTATCTCTTCCTTCTTCCATCAAAGGGGATTTTACATCTACTGAAAATCGAACCCAACTCAATCCGCAACTCTACAGAAGCCTCACACCTGCTTTTATGAGTGAAAGAAGATCTAAGGGTCTTTGTTATTTCTGTGATGAACCTTTTACGCTTGCACATGCTCTAACCCACAAAAAGTTAGAAATTCATGTGTTAGAAGTCAATGATGATCGGTCATCAGATTTGGAGGAGGAGGATTCACCTCAAAATTTTCTCACGGATCCTGGACAGTCACTGGACCCTCACATTTTTGTTCATGTTCTTACGGGTGTTGCAAATTTTTAAACTATGAGAGTAACGGGGTATTTCAAGAAACGACCAATCCACATCCTTATTGACAGTGGCAACACTCACAATTTTCTTGATGTCCAATTGGCTACAAAAATGGGTTGCTTACTTGAAGAAATTCCGCCCTTGAACGTGGTGGTTGCAGATGGGGCAAATGTCACTATAAACTCTATGGTAAAACAACTTTCTTGAACCATTCAAGGGACTGCTTTTACTTATGATATGTTATTACTTCCGTTGGGTTGCTGTGATCCAGTCCTAGGCATAGAATGGTTAATCACCTTGGGTGATATTACTTAGAACTTTGAAAAGTTGATTATGCAGTTTTCGGTTAAAGGAAGAAAGTTTGTATTGCGTGGGTCTTCTAAAGAAGGACTGAAAACTGTACGAAGAAAACAGCTGGAGAAAACAATTGATTCGGGTGTTCATATCTCTATGCTTCATGTATGTGCTGCATAAGATGTTACACTGCTGCATTCTTTAACAACTCATGCTTCTTCCAGTCCAGAGATTGCACACAGATTGTTGAATTGTTGCTGCAATTCCAAGATATCTTTTTCGAGCCAACCACCTTGCCACCAATGCTCCAACAACATTTCAAGGTTAATGAATGTGGTATTTAGCAAATTCTTAAGGAAATTTCTGTTAGTATTTTTTTATGATATCTTGATTTACAGTGTAGCATTGGAAGATCATGTGATTCATCTAGAACGAGTGCCGATGACTATGCGACAACAATCTCTATTTGAAAAAAAATCTAAATGCTATTTTGGAGTGGAACAAGTAGAATACTTGGATCACATGATTTCTAAACAAGGAGTAGCCACTAATCCAAAAAAGATCATGGCTGTACAGCAGTGGCCAATGCTCAAAACAATTAAACAGTTGCGTGGATTCCTTGGGCTAGCAGGTTATTACAGAAGATTTGTGAAAGGATATGGAACTTTTGCTAGACCCTTAACAAATATGCTAAAGAAAAATAGTTTTTGTTAGTCTGCAGAAGCTAAAGCTGCCTTTCAGGATCAAAAAGCTAGTTTGGTAAGTGCACCCGTTGCTTTACCAATTTTTTCTAAACCATTTGTTGTTGAGGTGGATGCTAATTGGAATTCCCTTTGTTTCCATTCTTCCATTGGAATTCCCTTTGTTTCCCAAATTCTTCGAGTGACCTTAAGCTCCTAGAATTAACTACATCAAAATTCAGCACCAATAACCATGAACAAACTCATATAAGAGACTATGAAACTACATTCAATCAAAAATCTTAAGACCGTGATATTAAGTTAGAGTTTAATTAAGAGAGAAACATTAAGCTGAAATCATGTGTTTCTGAGATTTCATGAGTGTTTTATTTATATTGAGAAAAAAAAATCAAAATACAATAAATAGAAAAGATTTGATATCCTCTAATAACAAAATATGATAAAGGAAATAAAAATGTTTCTAATAATACATGTATTCCTTATTTCTATATTTATAACAGATTGGATAACTTAGTTATTGAGATATTGATTTTGTAGTTATTTTTTGTTAAAAATTCAAGTATGAGTCTAAGTCTTGCATTGAGTAAAAATACGAAAGTTGAGCACCAAATAAGGAAGAAGACTCATAAACTCATTGCCTTAAGGTTTTGAATTGAAGGTGGTTTCAATCTCTTATGTGGGTTTAACTTAGGTCTCATTGTTGTTGAATCTTTCTTGTGAATCCTCCCTCAAAAAGATCCAAAAGTGGGCGAATCCCCCTTTAAACACCCATCATTTTTTTTATTTAAGATTATTTCATATTTACGAATTTTATCCTAAACTAAGGTTAACTTGCTTTACCATTTTAGATTGCATTAGACTTTTTCTAACTAATTGAACCCTAGTAATCTGATGAAATCTAATCCAATTAAATCAATATCAGAAGCATGACTACAATGAACCTCTAAAACACCTAACTAATTGAACCCCTAGTAATCTGATGAAATCTAATCCAATTAAATCAACATCAGAAGCATGACTACAATGAACCTCTAAAACAATACATATATTCCTTACAAGGTGGTACAAAATAGTTTACCTGTCCACAACCATCTACTCCAGCAACTTGGACTTTTCTTCCCTGGACTCCAAGTGAGTCTGCAGAGATATAAAATAATCAGTATCTTTACTTAACCTTAGTGACTGAGATAGATGAAAAAATGTACTCCTTCCGATCTTTTATATAAGAAACAAATAATAAATTCACCAAGAACATTAAAAATAGTTAAGTTAATTCTAATTAATAATGTCCTAAATTTTACTTTTATTCCAGAAATACCCTTTGGAGTAATTGGTTTAAGTAGGAGTTACATTAAATCAAGCAACACCTAATTCAAAAAACAATTTTTCCATCAATAAGTGAAACTTGTATTGGTAATAGACCAATAAATACATAAAGAATGTGTATCTGTCTCATAGATTCACAATAAATGAAGGGTACAAAACGAAATTACTAATTAATACATCTTTATTATCTATTTGATTTATAAAGGACGGAAGGAAGTGCCAACTACCACATAACAAAAGAAAGATCATTGTCATCACACACAGAGGGAGTTATGCATCAACTTGTTAACAATAATAGAAAGCAGTGGTGCGACCTTGATTGATGGCAATGACTTCTTCATTGCCCAAAATCTCAAGTGTTTCAGCAGTCAAATTTCTTACATCACAGCCAATCAATAGTGGTGCCTGCACACACATGTTCAAAATTTTGAGCATGTGAAGTTTCAAATATAAAATGTGTGTCTCAGTCTTAGCAAGCTTAGCTTGTCTTTATTCTTTAATCAAAAGAAATTATGGTTAAGCCAAACTGAAAACGAATTCAGACTAGCCCTGTTTTTTATTTTGTTTACACCAGAGTATCAATTTCGCAACTATGCCTGCTATTCTAAGATCTCAAATTGCTAGTTATTTGCGGGGCAGCATATAGAAAAACATGTGATGACAGACTAAATTGAGATGACTAATCTTGCATAGATGTATGCCAGGGAGAAAATATAGGAAGTAAGCAACACCTTCGCTAAAGCCCAGATGCTGAAGTGAGCACGGTATTCCTGGTAAGTCATGCCACCATTTCCAACTTCCAACATATCTGGGTCTGTCCGGTAAAATGAGGTAAGTAGGAATGCTTCTGGTTTTCCTAATATTTTCAATATAATTTCAAGAAAGACAAGATGTTTACCATTCCATCCCCCAGGACCAGCATATGCAGCCCATTTATCATTAAGATCGGCAATGGTTGTCATGCTAAACAAAAAAAAAAAGTTAAAAATTATACAACCATGTAAAACAGATAATTTTGGACAGGAATTTTCCGAATTGATCTAATATTAAAACTTTGTATTGAAATGATAGCTAGTGTTTGACGTGGTACCTATGGTTTGCCAAGAAGAACAAATTATGGAATGAGTGTTGTAGTAATAGATATACACAAAATCAAGGGAATGTATTAGATTATTTCATAGGGTCAAACCTCAAACAAAATTGATGGCTGCTGCAGGATAACCCAGATTCCACATTAACAAATGTGATACCTAACTATGTTAATGTCATCTCTATCATCATGATTATTAGTGTTACTTTATGACAAATAGTCATGAGACTCGTGCCAATCACTATTTGCATACACATTCTTAATAGATCTTTCATGAATTCTAGGATCTAAAATAACTGTACGCTAGAGTGCATCTAATTTCTTGAGTCCAGCTACTATGTGACAACAAGATAATATTTGGCTGGGTAGGATTATCTGAGCTTTAAGTGATGAACTCACTGATGTTCTTACTCTTCAAAGACAGAGTATTCACAAGCATGTGAATATTCTTAAACCTTTTCCCTATTCTGCCTGCCAGGAATAGATGGAAAAACACCATCCACCCTTTGCGCTCATTTATCCCCTACACTTTCCCCTTCCTTTCACATGCCTACTCATTGCTACAACCTTATGCAAATTTTCATTCCTACCAAGCCAAGGGATCAAAAAAGGTAACCATTACACCATTAAATATATTCCAATAATCTGTTGGTGTGTGCACAATTCCAATGCAGTATCTAAGGACTGATTTGACCCCACAACTTTTGCTGGTTTAATGCTATTATCTATCGTTAAGCCATGAGCATCACCAATAGAACTTTAAAGGTACCAGTTATAAATCAAAGTCTAAAGCTTTAACCTTGCCCACGAATCATTGATGTCTTCAGTTGTGCGCCAGCTGTTACCTACCTTGTCTGCCCACAAGGCAGGGTTATCAATGCCCCTGCAAAATCAAAAGCACACCATGAAGAATTCTATCGAGCTAAATGTAACTAAGCTCAGATAACAAAGTACCAAAAATGCTTTATTACCATTCACATAATGAGTAGAAAATTTTACGTCCAGTTGCATTGAGAGCATCACGCATAGGCGGATAACTGGAATAAAAGCAACCACATTGGCTCAATTTAACAACTAATACAAATATGGTGAGACAAAGATGAGAACACACCGTTTTTTGGGAGGGATACCAAGATTGTAACAGTTGTCATACTTCAAATAATCTACACCCTGTTAAAAGGAATTGAGTTAAAATTCCTGATAAGTAAAGAAAAATATAACCAGTAACAATTCCAATTCATGAACAATGTTACTTAAATGTTAAGTTACAAAAGAATGATTTCAAAAGGCAGCTCAAGATACATTACTCGCATAATTTTTCTAAGATGTGTCTACTTTTATTTTGGTTTCGGTAAAGGTATCCTCCTTTAGAGGCAATCCTGATCGAGAGACGGTCAGACACTAAATGTGAACATCTTTCTCAATAGGGATTCAAATCACGGTTCACTACATTGTGGGGACCAGCCCCTTTCTCTGAACCCAACTGCCCTTGGTTCTCGATGCTAATCTTAATCAGTGGTGGATGCACTTCTTCATAAAATATTTGATTGATTGATAGTAGATGTATATTATTGCAATTTACATTTCCAGTTAGATATTTGACATATTTTAGGGCAGCCAACTAAACTTTATAGTTAAACACATCAAGCAGTGAGTCTAATTTCTTGTATTACTTGAGAAATTCTGGAGTTGTGCTGTAATTCTAGAATCTAATTGTGCCATATAGACATAATATTTATAACAACAGTATAGGTCATTGCTAAGTTCTGTGAAGACATTTCAACAAACAAATTTCAGTCATATCGATGGATTGAGTACTATTTGATCTAGAACGGCATAATTTTTTCTATTTGTTTTCTGAAAAGCTAGACGCATTCCATTTAATGGAACAATGTCTTATCAAATCCAATTTTGGGTATATGATGATGCTATTAGAAATTCTTATCTAAAGCTTGGTTTTGTTTTGTAAAATGACAAATTAATTCCACAAAAGATATATGAGGCTGAGCTAAACAATTTATATCAGATGTGCTACACATACACAAGGCACATAATAAAATAGAAATGAATAGTATGAATAGTATCTGATACTGTTTCACAAATCATGAAAATGAGATAATAGAATCTAACCCAAGAGGCAAATAAATCTGCATCATCAGTTTCATGGAAAATCGATCCTGGCCGGACTTGACATGTAAAAACCCTAATAACATTAAGATATGTAAAAGTATTAAGCAGGAGATTAGATGATCAGTTAGTCACAATCAACATGAATGAAATTTATTTAAGAATGAATTGTTCAAACATCTGGCTTATTGCAATGTCATCTTACCCAGCATCCGAATATATGCCAAGCTTGAGTCCCTTTCCATGTACATAATCTGCAAGAGCTTTGATTCCAGATGGAAATGTCTTAGGATCAGGAACAAGTTGACCCTGCACTTCCACACCCAAAATAGTAAGGACCAACATATAATAAAGAAAGCTCAAAACAGACTTTTAAACTTTGATACATAACCATTTATTCACATAGAAAATAGGTAGTGCATGTAATCATGAATAAAATACATGCTTCCTGCTTGATTAAACAAATATGCAACTGCAGTGCAAGGTTGGAAGCACAACAATGTATCTTTAAATCATTACATAACAATAACTTTAGGCATGCTATAACAAATACCAATTGAAACAATTTTTCTTCATCCAACTGAACTTCCGGATTGATAACATTAAAAGCCAACAGTTAGGTAAAATAATAGATGATAACCATAAAGTTGATCCAGTAAGATTGAAAGCAACAGAATTTAACTGACCTTCTGATTTCTGCTCACAGCAGACCAGCAATCATCTGCACATTGCAAATTGTGATATCAAATAAGTATAAATACAAGACATGTTAGAATGTTCATTTTGAACAGACAAGAACAGTACCTATGTTGACATATACATAACCTAAATCAGCTAATCCGGTTGATACCAGTGCATCAGCTGGAAGTATAACATACATATCAGCATTAGTAGAACCGAGAAAAAGATTGAATTACTGATATTGAGTATGAACCATAATGCTTGCAGTGAAACAAAATATGTGGAGATTATAAATGTAAAATTACAATAAAATCATTATACAATGGAATGCAAATTTCACAATTAATAAGTTTTTGTCTTTTTAAATAGTTAATCTGTTTCACCAAAAAAGACAGCCATACAGTCAAGAATGCAAAGTTTATTTAGAGTACAGGGAGAACCAAAGACCATGGGGCGAAATCTCCACCCCCTCCAACAACACACACACTCTTTGGGGGACTTATCTAAATTATGGGTGGCCGAAGGATATAAATTTTGATTAGGCTCGCAATTAATTGAAATAAAATCAAGTTAACATATGATTACTTTTCAAAAGGCAAAATAAAGGAAGATTGATGAGAGAGGATCAAATGTTTATATATGAAACTGAGGAGACTAGTATGATCATAATCCGTGTCAATTCACTGAAGAAATGGAAGTTATTGATACATCTAGAAGTGGTAGGAAAGGAAGAAAGCAAGAAAAAGATACCCGTTTCCTTAATGACCCTTTCACTGATATTGCATGCAAAGAAGTTCCAGCTATTCCATCTGCAGACAAATTAAAACAAACATCAAAGTTAAGACCATCCAAACTATCTGTGTGTGATTGTGATGGTGACCGTGTTTGTGCAGGAGGGTCTTATAGTTTTATCAGTTTGATGGAAGCAACAGTGAAAAGAAAAACTCGAGGAAAAGTTAACAACTCACAGATTTTATTCAACTAAAAAGAAAAGAGTAAGCAAGAGAAAGCGAGAATCGAACCCCATCTGAGGCGTTTTAGCCAATCCATTACTCAGCTGAAACGGACCGTACTTGGAAGTGTCGTAAACAGAATGAAAGTTTGATCCGAAAATGGGGTTCCCGTAGCTCTGCAAAAGAGGCGCAACTCTCGCTGAAGCCGAAGCAGAGGAAGCAACAAAGAAGAAGAGAATCACCAAGTACACCAAAAAAGTGTATATGAGTTTCTGCTTTGCCATGAGTCAGAGCTCCTTTTGCCTAATACTCAACACACAGTTCTTCAAAGTGATGAAATTTGGAAGTACAAGAATTTTTGCAATAGAAGCAACTGAACAATGTCACTTGAAACAAATCCAAAACGTCATTCTAGCCACTGTCGGAAAGAGAAACATTTAACACCATTTGCCACATATTCTATCACTTAAATCTTATTATTTTATTTTAAGGATTTTATATTGCATTTTAAAATGGAAAATGATGCTTTGAGAATTTTGTAGTTATATATAGCTCTTGATCTAATAAATTTAGAAATAAATATATGTAATATTTATAATTAAATAATATGAAAAAATATTAAAACAAATAGTAATAAGATTGTAATGTAGTTATATAAAAAAATATGAATTATAATGTATCATTACATTTTAAATCAATTCTTAATGAATGTGAATAGAAGGAATACTTTAAGTTAGGGATAAGAATCTCATCGTAATATTCCAAATGTATAGTTTTCAGTATCTTATTACGTGTCGCTTCTACAATTTTTTCAGATAACTAAATGTGAATTTAGATGTTTTTCCATCTGAATTATTTTTTTCCATAAATATTAATCATTTGAGTTATTTTTTATTAGGGTTAGACATTACATCATTTTTCTACCCTCAAATAAGTTTTTATAAATAATAGGGTCTAGACACTTCTCTTCCTGAGATAGGACCCACACTTAGTAAGATAATCCTTTTGTAATAATATATTTTTCTACTATTTTTAAGATAGTTATCTCCAACGTAGTTTCGTATAAAGGTTGCTTATTGTTAAAACCCATTCTTGACAATTTATTACCAAACAAAAATAGTGTGACATTGTTAGTATAATTAAATTTAGAAATTTGTTTAATTTTGTGGCAACCTAAAATAACATGAGAGATATATAAAATGAATCTAAAAGGTCATATATTAAATTTATATTTATTCGTAGATTTTAATAATATTAAATTAGAGGATTGTATTAATGAAACGGGAATTTTTTTACCAATAATTTAGGCAACTAATTCATATTTTCAAACTAAAAAATTAACTCACTTACTTTTTTTTATCATTTTTTCCTTCACATTCGTGAATGTATTGATGGATAAAAATACCTTTTAGTTCTTATATAAATTTTAATCTATTATTGTTTTCTCTCTTAATACATTCATTGCTTTCCTCATTTACATACACCTCGATGCATTATGTAGCACTCCACAATTCTTATGTTGGCTTTGTTGTCACCTTCGGTGTCATTTCCACTAGTGATTACCATCCAAAATTTGTAAAAGTTTTTTTTCTCCTTTACTTATTAGTTTAGTGATTGTCAATGTGCTTCCACATGGTTAGTACATTATGAATTGAAAAATCTAGAATATGTACTTACTTTTTAATTTTACAATTCAAAATATAATTTTGGATATGGAAATATATTTTGGATTGTATAATTAAGAAGCATAGGTTAGTTCTTCACATACGTCACTTTCGATGCAACAAAAGTTATATCGGTGTTGGTGAAGTTGTTTGGCATGGACATTAGTGATGCATTACTAGATAAGAGAGAATGTCATAGTGGACACATCAAACTCAACTAGCTATGTGAGGTTTATGAGGAATTAGGTACAAGCGGTAGATAGGTGTGTGTTGCCAAGACATATTTGTTCATCTTATGGAATGCACCATATTTGTAAACAAGAGTGTAACATCAATTAGTGTGTCATATTTGGAGCTCTTTAATGAACTTTGGTTGTTCAAATGATATGTTTGGGAAGTAGTCGTATTAACACACATGTATGAGTAGCTCGCAAACAATAGTAATGCACAAACAAAGCAATTGGTAGGTTACATCATGCTTTTATAGGTCAATAATTTAACCATTTTTATGACTTATGTTTGTTTTAAATTATATTTCAAGAAAATTTGTTTTCCTATTGTAATAGACATAGATATACAAATATTTTCCTCACTTGGGTATAAGGGATATTAAGCCTTACGAGGAGGAGTTACTTTGTGTTGGCAGATATATTGCAAGACAATCTATTTCTACAGTTGGAGTAGTGCAAGTCCAACTTAATGGTTTGACATTGGAGATCTTATGAAGAACATTCTAATAGGTGACTATTTGAATGGATCCCAATGTTCTTTTGGTTTATCCTTCTTAGAACTTATAGATAAATGCACATGTTGAGGCATGTCTTGCATTAGTATGGGTACACACAAATAATCTCTCAACCTCGTGTACGTTGAAAGAAAGATCGATAACCAATTTGGAATAATATATACTATATGAAAAGCACCGTGATACCAAATAGTTAAGATTTATCTGATTTATCATGCATAAGATACTTATTTATTTAGTAGTTTTAATTACTTTTAGTGAAGTCTTTTGTGTAATTTTGTAGTTATTTAATAGTTATTTCATTTATTTTATTACTTTTATGTGCAATTCTTTAATTTTGGCTTGTAAATGAAAGTGATTAATACAATCTTTCAGAAATAGTAATTGCTAATAATATGAATTGACACATTATTTTTTTTCAATTTCAATCATATGCAAAGTTAACACAATGACAATGAATTTCTAATAATCATGAAAAGACTTGCATCCAACTAACATAAAATGATGACAATGATTTAGCTTTCGCATAACAATGAGTAAGTTAAAGAATGTTTATAATGGTGTGGGACAACCATATTTTAATATGACCTACACAATAATCAGAAACATCCAAATAAGTCATCAAGTTAATGTTTTCACTAAGAAAATGTCAACATATGTGCACAATACTTGAACGAAATGTGTACCATACATATGTCCAAAACAAATAATATGACGTAGACTAATATATATGGGAAGTTTACTTCAAAATGATAATATTTTTATGCTTGTGTTTAATGATAAATAGACCAATATAACTTTATATCTACTTGCAATCACATATCTCATATTAGGTATAGTCATTCACTTGTCTACACCAGCTTATAAAGACAATTTATTATAATCATTATAGCCTTTCAAAAACTAAAAACACAAGTAGTTGACTTACACAATACTTATCATTGATACACCATCTAGGAATAATGACATTTTTAGTTGATATACTAGTCCATAACCTTCTAATATTGTAATATATTAATCATGTCACAGATCAATATCTTTACATGAATATTCACTCATGTTCAATATTTACAATGATATTCACTAATGTACATTTCGAAATACAAAATAAAAAATGTATTTTATATTATACATTTTAGAATAAAAAAATGTATAATCCAAAATATAAAAATATCATTTTTAATATTTTGGAATATACAATATGGAAGGTCACCAAATTTTACAATATAGAATTGAAACTGCAAAAATAAAAAACCACAAATTATTTATTTTGAGAAAGGTAGATTTGGAATTTCAAATTTTATGAGGTATAACTTGGAAGTGTAGGTGTGCAGAATACAATACCCCAAATATATTGCATATTTTTTCTGGATCATCATCAGAAAGAAATTACTTCCTGCACCCAATGAAATTTGAACCTGCACCCAATTTTTATATGAAATGCCAAAAATGCTCTTAAAAAGGTGATTGCGGACCAAAATACATTCTTAAATAAATTTTCTAGAATACATTTCTAGATTTAGATTTCCATATAACACTTTTATGAATTCCAGAGTCTTTTTTTAATATATTTCCAGATTTTGTATTCTAAGATTTGTTTTTCAAAACATATTTTTTTATTTTATAATTAATTTTTCATGATAAGATTTTAATTTTTCAATTTTATTTTAGAATTCCATTTCTG
>Ga0123341_1002213_pt1 | contig 15763 bp, 12 predicted proteins | sample Turbeapinknodule_FD_89959 | JGI IMG/M metagenome (GOLD analysis project Ga0123341, IMG submission 89959) | Root nodule microbial communities of legume samples collected from Mexico - Turtle bean Mexico pink nodule | ecosystem: Host-associated > Plants > Roots > Nodule | place: Mexico: Nepantla... | reverse complement strand
CATATTTTTTTCCATGCAATATGTATGGAACTTATTTATTTCGTTGAAATTTCATATTCTTAGGTAAGTTGGAACAGCCATACATAACTATTAATAGGTTTAATTACTCATTTTTTCCATGTAGTTACAACTTTTAGTCTCTATACTTAACAATGTTTCCATTTAGTTACTATATATATCCTTTTTAATCCATTTTAGTCTCTACAAGTATCATTTTAATTCTTTTTAGTCTCTAAGACTAATACGGATTAGAAATGGCTGTACAGAAATTAAAAAAATAAGGTTTTGTACTTGTAAAGTTCAAATGAGTAATTTTAACCTTATTAATATCCCATTTGAAGAAACTTGTATAAGATGACTAATGGTGCTGTGTGTTTTTTGCTTTAGAATAGCTGAAGTGATTTTGTGTGTTGAGACTAGAGAGATTACTTTCAACTACGTACCGGCTTAAAGCATCTAGTTAGTTTAGTAGACGACTATAATGGTTCTCCAGGAATTATGTTTACTTCTACCAAATCATGGATTAGTATGTTAATTTCAACCTTATATATATATATATATGACGACGTACATAATGTAAATCTGTATTAATTTTCTTCTTCAATACTAAAACAGCAATTCAACAGTAGTTAACATTCTTATTCTGTATTACAGGAGATGATGGTCCAGGATGGTCGACAACTTGGAAAGCTTCATTGTGGGCACATCTTCAGAATAGTGAGCATGCATATCGTATGATAAAACACTTGATTGTGTTGGTAGACCCTGACCATGAAAGTGATTACGAAGGAGGACTTTATAGCAATCTGTTCACAGCACATCCCCCTTTTCAGATTGATGCTAACTTTGGGTAAGGCTCAATTTTTTTGTAAGGACTGGTATCTTGTCAATTTCACTTTCATCACTTAAAAAGTTTGGGCTGTATATTTATTCTCTCTCATATCTGGGGAAGGAAGGGGTAACAGTTGAGTTTCAATACCAAGAAACTCAGTAGAGTTTCAATTTCTATACGTCATGTTAAGGCTTCAACTTTTGTTTCATGCGTTCACTGTTATCTGATAAATCTGCGTACTGATGCAAGAAGGTTTTTCCCCTGTTTTTAAACATTTGTGCAATTATCATATCTTGTTGAATCTATTCCATTGCATCTTATCAACATTATAATCCTAGACTTTGGCTCTTAGTTTCTTCTGTAACATCTTGAACAGAATAACTGAGCATTTCCGTGAGTGTGAAAACTTCATTACATTCTAAATCTTTAAGTTGACCCACAGGCATAGTAGTATGCTTTAGTTCACCCATATTCTTGGTAACAACTTGGTGAGCTACTGATAATTCTGTGGCTGAGAAAAAACACTTTTTGGTGGCAGTTTTTCAGGAGCAATAGCAGAAATGCTTGTTCAAAGCACTATGAAGGACCTCTACTTGCTGCCGGCATTGCCACGCGATAAATGGGCCAATGGTTGTGTGAAAGGATTGAAAGCTCGTGGTGGGGTGACAGTGAACATTTGCTGGAAAGAAGGAGATCTGAGTGAAGTTGGGCTTTGGTCAGAAAGGCAGAAATCCCAAGTAAGACTACATTATAGAGGAACCGTGGTGCTAACAAGTTTGTCTCCTGGCAGAGTTTATTCATATAATAACCTACTGAAGTGTGTGAACACATACTCTCTCACAAAACTTAATCCTTGAATCTTCCCATAATACTTCTAAATAACAGCCATTGCTATGTAGTTTGCCGGATCAAGATACAATTATCTTGCTTCCTAAGATTATTCTTTTCATATAACAGCAGAGGATGTAATTTAACCAATAATTTTGTTGTCATTGATGCATTTGTTTTACGGTTTAATGTGTAAAATCTGTGTAATGTTATTGTCATTCGAGTATTCAACTTCACACGGCTTCCAGAAAAATAAAAAAATTTATAAGCAAATGAAAACACACTCAATCTTTACCACTCGAAAATAAGAAAATATCACACTCTTCACCATATTCATAAAGATATTTTTAAAATTAAAAAGAGATATGGAAGTGCATTGGGAAGGTATATAGGTGCAGGAGAATAAGTTGAGCAGTGTGACTTTTACCAATAGAAATAATACATTTTGTAGATCATTCCAAAATATATGGAAGTGTAATGTAATGTGACAGGTTCCACAAGAACATAGAATGTGTAAAGAAAAAAATCTTATTTCTTGATGTTCACTTAAAATAGATTAAGAAAGACATAGCAATAATTTAAGTGCATAATATGCAAACTAATAAAAAGTGTAATATTATCAAAATAAGATTGGATCTTGTTTTTTAATTAAAATTTAGTTTTATTTTAATAATTTATGCCTATTATTAAGATGAAATTTTAATGCATTGTTTATATGTGAGAAAAGAAAAAGGTAAATCAGAATGACAATAGAAAAAGAGTAGAAATAGAATGAATTATGGTGTTTTGTTTGGATTTAAGAAATAGATGGAGAAAAATGTTGATAAATTTAGTTCTTCCAAGACTCGTTACAAAATAGGCCAGTTTTTTTTAAGTGGGATTCCCCCTTCCATTTTCCCATTTATCTTTATATTTTATACATTTATATTTATCTTTGAAGATATTAAAAAAAAAATTAAATTCTTGATACCAATTTAGTTCTTTAAACTAAATATTCAAATCGAGTAATATAAATAAAAAAAATCTATAAAAGTGATCATAGTTATTTATTTATTTAATTAATCAGCAAGTGATCATAGTGATTGATACTAGTCATCATCATATCATATAAATAGTAGGGATAAAAATGATTAAAAATTACGTAATTTCAGAGATTAGTTTAGGACACGTTGAATTAAAATTTTCCTAAATATTTTTGGAGAAAAAAATAAAAAAAGTAAGTATTTTCATAAATTAAAAGTAGTTTATATATAAACTACTTAGTAAAAATTCCTTCGTGTAATTTTTTCATAATTATATTGCGAGTTATACATAAACTAATTTAGGTCATAAAAAAAACTTTATTTCTTATATTTTCTTTGAGAAATATTTATGGAGTTTATAGAAAAATGTCCAAAAAATTTGTCACAAGGTTAAAAATTGGAAACAACTAAAAGCGACATCGTTTTATAAGCTCCATGATATACTAAGCAGTGGCACCAGCCACCATCACTAAACCCTTGCAAAGCCCTAAAAGCGCGTTTCGCATCTCTCAGATTGGATTGCAATGGCTTGGCGTTCTGGTTCTTTCTCTCGTTCCTTAGTATCCACAGCTAGGGCTTCTCTCCGGCCGGCGGCGCCTTCAGCACTTCCCCGCCTCCGTCCGCCACCAGTCACTGCTCCTCGCGTCCAGTCCCGTCGCTTTTCCATGCCGGCTACCAGGTCTCGCTTTTCGCCGTTTTGCTGTCTCTGCTTATTTGACGATAACCAAAATCGCGTCGTTTCAAAACGAATTGCTAATCTGCCGTCGTTTTAATTTCCTTAATTTGGAATTAATTTTAGTAATTTGTTGCATTCTGAATTGCATTGAGAATTTGTATTTTCTTTCTTGACAGGAATTTGGGGCAATTGGGCTGCATAGAATCACTTTTACCTCTGCACAGTACAATGGCTATTACCTGCATGACTTCACACATTACTGTCGGTGCTCGTGCCTGTTGCGAGCTGTCTCATGGTACCTTCCGTCGTTCTTGTCAAGATCGCTAATAGTCTCTTTGTGAGTCTTGCTGGTTCTAGGATGCATGAAAAATGGTTTATGTTGTTTTGATTTCGTTCGAGAACAGATTTTAAGCATATTCATTCCATTGCCTCACCTAAAAATCCCTTTTAAAAAAACTTACTAGTGTTCTGGATTATATAGAAAACCTTATATTATAGACCTGATAGATGGTAAATTTAGGTAGTCCTTTGTTGCTTTATGCGAAGAGGTGAGTTGGGTAGAATTTGTGAGTTTGTCTAGCTTGGTTCATAAGAAGGTATTAAGATTCAAATTTATAGGGAATGGAAAAGATGGGTGATGCGCCAGGACATTGATCATCTTCCAATGGCAAGAGAAGATTGCTGCATAGTAGGTTCTTTTTTTGTTTTCCTTCGTTCAAAATTATAAATTCAGTTTCAGTTAAACCATGTATATAAGCAAGTAATTGGTTATTATTGGTTTGGAGATGAACTGAAGCAGTAGTCAGACAAGCAAGTGTTTTTTTTTTCAAAAAAAATTTCCTTGGGCGTGCATTTTGTCTATCTATTGCTTGGATACTTCATTATTTATTTCAGTATTGAAAAATCTTATTCTTTGAGCAGTTATTGTATCCCTGCTCTACTTTTGCTGGCTTTTCATTTTTATTCAATTGTATTTAACTTTTACGTTTTTACCTGATATAAAACATTTTATGGTTTCCAACAAGATTTAAGGAGGCTTCCCACAATAAGTATTTGGATATTTGAGCATCTTTTGTCAGTTTATTGAATTCCATGCACAAATTTGCTTAGTTTACCAGAAATAAATCCTTGCCAGAGTCATCCTTGAAATGGCTGTACGCCCAGTCATTTCATCAGTTTTATAATGCTACTAATGAGTAAACTACGTTCATTTCACAGGTGATCCTGATTCCTGAGGTGAGGTTCTAAGTCCCCATTGATTATTTTGGTTAAAACTTAAATGACCTCCTTGACCCAACTTCAAATCCTTTGCTCTGAAAGATGAGATTTTTATGCTAAAGAGGTTGCTGCCTTGAAATTCTTCCTGCGAAGACAGTTTGGAAGTCTCAGGCAGCTAGGCATGGTTGTCAAAAACCAGTCTGTCCTTTCATGTGAAGGATGATTACAACCTTGGCTTGTTCCTTTATATGATAAGTCAGTCTTCTATAAGTTTTTTATCATAAAAAAGAACATGTCAAGATTGGTTACTACTACTTTTAGTAGTTACATTCTTAGTCTGTCAAAGTATTTGCTGGATATACGTTATTCCGTAAACAAAGTCCTTTGTGTAATGAAAACTCTTGAGCAAATAATCTGAATGCCTGGTTGAGCAAGATTGTCTAAAATCTTTAATGCCATGTAATCTCATGCTTATGCTGTTATGATTTCCTTTGCTGTTGCAGGTACGTGAGGAAGCTGTTGGATTTTCATAGTTGCCTTTGAGGATACGGGTGACCAATAATAGTGTTTTCTGCGAAGTAACAATTGTAGGAATGTCGAATTAGACTCATCGGTTATGTTACTTTTTGTCTGTGTTACTTCTTATTCAACAGAGAAAAGCATATTTCTTTCCTAATCGGAACAGCATTCAGGATTAGTTTTTGATTCTTCTTATATCTGGTTTTGTTTAAATGTTCATTTGTGGTCTTTCTTTTAAATATGTTCGAAATAATGTCTGTGGATTGATCACTTATCAAGCAATGCACTAAATTTGCCCATGAATGACTTTTTTTACCTCCCCTTTTAATAACTTTAAACCTTTATTATTAATGTAAATGACTCAGTTAACAACTCTTGATCTTATACAACAATCTCTTTTTAAAATCTTTACTTTTGTCATTATTATTGAAGGAAACTTATATCAAGTTATAAACAAAGTAGAAGTTATGTTGCTTGAGGTTACTATAAGATTAGTGGTAGTTTACATCATTGAAGAATTATAGTTATGCAATTTCTTAGAAGGGAGTGTATCCTTTTCTACACATTTGCTTTTAGCTTTACAAATTTTTATGTTTAATAATTTGCTTGGACATGTCATTTGTGTCGATTGATTTTAGTGTCAGACATGATTAAACTTTAATATTATTTAATATTTGTTTTGTCTTTTGTAATTATTTTATATTTAATAGAAAACTAACATTTGATCAATCAAGTATAGGTTTATTACATAAAAGCATACTAAAGATGTTAATAGAGGTATGATAATTTATTTTCTAGTTTTATGTTTTTTGTGTACAGATTTATACGACTAGTAATGGAGTTAAGCTGCAAACAAGTATTATATTTTATAATGTGTTAGATTACTCATAATTAATATTATTACGCCTCAATAATTTATATGAGCAGTAATGTGTTCTTATTCATATATTTGGTTGAGTAGTAACTCTTAACTACTCTGTAAATATACTCAAATCATATCTCATTCGTGCTTATTTCCACTATGTATATAAAATAAATAAAAATGTTCATCAAAAACTGCCACAACTAAATTAATAAAGCATTTTTAATCATCCCAATATCATTACAAAACAATAAGTACATTATTCCAATAGGACAACTGATGCAATAACAACGCAATTGTCAAATTAGATGTCCTAAATCCTTCAAATAGGAAATGCTTTGTTTTCAAAAATGTAAAATTAAAAGGTTTCTCCAGAAATTCAAAGCCTATTTCTTTTTCCTTTTAGGAACATCTCAAGATAGTAAGACATCTCATTAGCATAAAAATTAAGATAAAAAGACTGAAGATACCAGCTTAGAACAGATAATAAGAAGGGCTAAGTACATTATTCCATTCAAAATGGCAACTTAAAATTTCATATTTTAGAAGAAAAATTCGAAGTAATTTTATAGGATAATTTAAAAGACATTAACCATCTGAAATATTCAATAAAATATATACCACACAAACTATACTGTTGTTTGCATCCTCAAAATTATGTATCCCTCTTTTAACAGAAAACTATTTTCTTAAAGTCGAACATTAGTGTGCCTAGCACATATACTCACATGCACTTGGGGAAAGGAGGTCATGTCCATCTTCAAATAATTTTATTGAAACATTTCACTTTTAGCAACATTCATTTCTCTAGCTGAGCATCAATTTGTAGTGCTGTATTAACATGTATTTGTCACTTAGGATATTTTATATTCATCTTTAAATATATTGTCATTTTAATGAAGCCTTTGAGTTTTAACAACATTAACATGTCTACTCTTTACTTTGCTCCTTCATAGTTTAGAATGTTTTGACCTTGAATAAGGCAATTATTGAAAGTAATATTGATTTAGGATAATTCTAAAACATTTAAATTCGATTATGTCTCTCGCTAGACACAAAAACTTATTTCATCAAACTTGAAGCAATGAAATTATCTTGAGCATTGTGCCTAATACAAAAAGATAAGTGAAATAAGATAAACTCAAGAATATCAACACATCAATCACAACAATATGATATTCCAACATACATAATTTATTGGTCATGCATTACAACATTCATATTAAAATCAAAATGCTTTAAACCATAATCTTTTCTTTAACTACAATATCCCATTAAAGACCATAAACAACACCGAATTACCTTAAAAAAGAAGAAGAAATTAACGTATTAAAAGATCATACATTATTATTTGTAAATTCCTGTTCTTTACACTTGTACCTTAGTTGAGAGAAAAAATTTAAACATCATTAAAGATCGTTTACCAACAATAGTTCTTAATTCTTTTATTACATGTCTTTGGTGAGTAATGAATATTTTAGATGTGAATAATTGTGGTATCTTAGTAGCAACTATTTGGTGTAATGAAATTTAGTGATAGCCAAGGACTGGACTTAAATGTCTTATAAACAAATATTCAGTATTATTTTCTCGTTCCTTTATCTCTTATACCTACAAATATTATCCTAAGAAGGCGATGTTTTTGTGAAAATAGTAGTTTTAAATTATTTTTTTTTGTATAAATTGTGTTCTAACTTCGTAGGACCTACCGTGGCACAATTCTACATCCTACATTCTGGAAAACCTTTTTCGCTTATTTTTTAAAGCTTCTGAAAAGGCTTTTGTCCTTTTCTATATGTAGCAAAAAAGTAAAATTTTACAGTTAAATCTCTTTTGTATTTTTATTCTTGTCTTTACACAATTCTTTTTATGTAAAGTTTAATTCAAATTTTCTTACAAGCTTTTATTGAATTTAATTTTCATGCATTATCAATGTAAAAATCTTTAAATAGTTTACTAATTAGGAATTATCATATATATAAACCCTAAAACTATTATTACAAAATCAACTACCTTACCTTACAAGAAAATTCATAAAATCTGTTATATTCAATTTTTCAGCATTTAGGGTAACCATCCATTGCGATTGTTATGAAAAATTGGTGTCTTCTTTTATCAGATCATCATTAATGCGGACAAAGGAAGCAGTTGTTTCTTGTATGTTCATGCAAACACATCTATCTCATCTTTTAATTTATGCAATATTTGACATCGGTATTTTGATCTTGTTGCCTAAGTTACTGGATAGACTAATCTTGTTTGATAAATTTAAGTTGGACTCGTCCTTTGTTAACTCTCTAAATTATTATCCATTCGAAATTCCGAAGATAGAAATTATCATACGTAAAACTACAAATATCTGTAGCAAAAAACATAATCTAGAAATATCTCTTGCTAGCCCTAGTTGTTCTCAAAAGTGGATATGAGACAGAAACCATGACACTGTTCCATGAATTCGGTGTTATGCAATGCACGACCAGGGACCAAACACTTTCTATCTTCAATCCACAGACACTCCACAAAGCAGAGCTGGGATTGGTTGGTGAGGTGTCTTTTTCTGTGGTCTGTTTCAGAGAGAAAGTGTGTGGACTGTGGAAAACCACCTTTACATAACAGGGAAACAATGGAAATTTCCCGTTATGACTCAGTTTAATGAGGGAAAGACCAAGTACAAGTGGCTTCTTGTTCCCATTGAAAAAGATAAACTAAGTGCAAGTGCAAGTGCAAGTGCAAGTGGAAATGGACCCTTGGTGCATTTCTTCCTCTGTGCATATGCGCACTCCAAAATTTGTAGAGGAACTCCAAAAAGCCCCAACAAGAAAACACCCACGTAGATTCCCTGGATCAACAGGGGAAACTGTTCTGAAATAGCAAAGGACCAAGCTATCCTGTTTGCAACTTTTTACAACCATTATTGGAAATAAGAAGGGTAATGTTCTCCCCCACAAAACATCAAATCCAAAAGCAACGAAAAGCCAACCCAACCCTACATTACATATGCTTAAACTCAGAAGTCAGATCCTACTTTCACTATCAAAAGGAATATAAAAGGTGGGAAATAAACAAATAAATTAATATAGCAGTGACCAAAGTGGATAAACATGAAGACTCCATCTTGTAAACTCCATCACATCTAATATCTATCCTTCTAGAGGTAAAGTATAGCATATAGGATGGTGTAAGGAGCACACATGGCAGGCAGTTCAAATAAAATGAGATTTGATTTTGACAACGGATGGAATGATTTAGCATTGTCAACCTTATATTTCTATAGGTATTCCTAAGATAGCCAGGAAACGATAGAACTTTGTAAGGAGAAAAGAGGAAAAAGAAGAAAAAATGATAGTGGGGAATCCTAAGCTTGAAGGGAGCCAACAGTGAAGATGACATAAGCATTGTTCCCTACAGAACCAAGCATCAACAGGTGGGGTTACTGATTCGGATGACAAAAAATAAAAAACATCCCATCTCACTTCCATTACACTTTCATACCACTTTCGGTTAGTTTTTTCTGCTTTTGATCTAACCTTAAAAGGATTCCAATGAGCCTTTTTTCATCTATTCAACTCCCCTTAGACATCAGAGCTATCAGAGAATTTAGGGGAAATGATGATCAAAGAAGATGAAACAATCTTATCAACAGCCAAAGAACAACCAGGTGAAAGGATGAACAGAGACAAAGACAACTATGGAAGCGAACATGACAACCCCAAAGAGTGGTTGAACCTGAACATAGGAGGCACTTCACTCTCAACTGCTGCAGACCCTGATTTACAATCAAGACCAGCCACTGCAAAAGTTTTTTCATGCAACTTCTGCAAGAGGAAGTTCTTCAGTTCACAGGCATTAGGAGGTCATCAAAACGCCCACAAGAGGGAAAGGGGAGCTGCCAGAAGGTACCAATCACAGAGGTCGATGGCAATAATGGGCTTCTCCGTGAACACACCAACTATTCTTCGATCACTCGGTGTACAGCCCCATTCACTCGTGCATAAGCCATGCAGAGGTGGTACTGTGCTGGCACCCAGCTTTCATGATGCACATGCAAGGCTTGGGATGGCTTGGGCACCTTTCTCGTCAGAGGATCAAACAGATCTGGTATGGCCAGGTAGCTTTCGCTTGGTTGCACAACAACCCCAGCCACCACAGGAGCCACTCAACATTGATTTAGACCTCAGACTCTGATAGTTGTTGGCCTCACCTTGCAGTGTTATCATCCTTTTTCAGCCTCAAGAGCTTGGTCCTTAACCTAATGACGGGGAAAAACACAGGTAGAAGACACTTAACCTGGAAGAGTCAATAACTATGATCACGGTACAGCATAGTATGTGCTACGAGATTTGTAGTTTCAACTGTCTATATTTGACTACATGTTTAGCACCAGAAACCCAAATTATGACACGCTAGCTATCTATTTTAGTTCCTTGAAGTTGATATAATTTCCTATATGCAGTGCTCACTTGTCATGTTAATGACAGATATTTTGCTTTTCGACATTAAATCCAGATTTTCATCCTGCATGTACATACCACAAACACTTTGTGGGTGCTAGGCAAGTTCAGTATGGGGATGCTTCCAACATATGTAAAGCCTCAGTTCCTAACCTTAGATTTTAATAAGAGATGACAAATTCGAATGAAACTTTCCAAAAAGACAGTTGTTACTACTAACGTCCTTGTACAGAGAAAATTCATGATTTATTACATTAAGCTAAAGTCCCTATGATTTTCATTCAAACTTCAAAATTAATAGTATTTCACAAATCATTGCTGTTCTGGCATTACAAATCCTGGAATTGACTCTGATCAAAATACGCTTTTCTTTTGCCAATATTAGAGTACGAGATATTCCCACTTTGCTCACCCTACGTGATGCTTTATTATCTATCCCCATGCTTTACTCTGAAATAACAATCCAATTGGGTAGAAAGTGAGATCTACAACAACCATTCTCTTGTTTAAAAATGGCATTTTGTGAACAGAATTCACGAAGATACTAAGACATCCTGGAAAAGCCTTCCATATGCCTAATGTGAATGTTAGTGCGAGCACTCGCTCGGTTCCATGCATTTCCTTTTTCCCAACGACTTTAGCATCTTTAAAATGAAAGATTATACTTTGGAGAAAAAAGTGAAAAGTTGTAGATGTTATAAATTATAAAGTTACTTAAATGTCAACCTATAACTTATAAGTAATAACTATATCATCTCATTTTTTCATGTGAAATGAGTCCCTCGCCTTAAAGTTGGATCCCCAACCTTTCGTAACAACATAACAATTGACCAGAAACCCTTATCCGCTATGGGAATTTACAGTCTTATAACTTAAGAGGAAATTACAAACTTTTTTGTCGTATGCATTATGATGGGGAGTTTCTGGCTGATGAAGCTTGGATCGCCGTACGCACCAGAATCAAAAGGATGCTCTTGCTGCATTAATAAGACAGTCAAGTGCAATGAAAAAGGTGTTCAACAATAAATTGTAACTTATAAATGATAGCCACAACAAAGAAAACTATATAGAGACAAAACCGGTAAAAGAATGAGGAAAGCATGGGAACAAAAAGGTAAATCTAATTTGATACAAGAAAAAACTAATCAGAGCAACTAAAATAAAGCCTATCACAGCAACCAGTCACTGGCCCGGCTGTCATTGTCACAGGGCTTGGAAAGAGACACATAGGAGTGTTATGACGCTAGACGGTCTAGTCACTGCTAGATAGTCTAATATCTCACTAGACGGTCTCATGATAAGAGAGTCTACAAGGTTTTGATGGTAACAAACACTATACAATATGTTAAAGTTATAATAAAGTCACTTCATGTGCAGAACTTAAAATAAATACATTACGAGATTAAACATATTAGACGATCCTACAATGTTACACCTGTTAGATGGTCTCAAAGACATCAACACGTTAGGCGGTCTAATCTTCATTTTCACAATAGATGGTCTAACGCATCATTTCATGAACACTCTGAACTCAATCTTTGTGTTCTTAAATATATTTCTAATTATCCTTGAATGTTTTCAAAACTCAATTTGATATAATTAATTCGTTTGAATCAAAAAATTTATTCAACGTCTTAATTAAACCATTCTATTCAAAGTTTAACAAGGGAAAAAAAGATCTTGACTTTGTTGTATGAGGACAAGGGAAATACTCATATCGTAGGATATTGTAATGCAGCTTGGATTGGCTATCTCATTGACAGAAGATCCACCACAAGATATTGTGTATTTATTGGAGGGAATATTATTTCCTGGAAAAGCAAGAAATGATGTGTTGTTGTTTGGCCGAGTGCAAAATTTGAATATAGATCTATGGCTTTAGACACTTGTGAACTTGTATGGATTAAACAACTCCTTTAAGAGTTGAAATTTTGTGATTTAAGCAAATGAAGTTGTACTGTAGGCAGCCCTTCATATCACCTCCAATCCAGTGCTTCATGAGAGAACCAAACAACATATTGATTGTCATTTTGCTAAGGGGACACTGCTACCAAAGCAACTTAGTACTAAATTTTTCAATTCTAATTGACTAGCTTGCAAACATTTTAACTAAGTTTTTGAGAGGGCCTAGAGTTCAGTTTATATGTTACAAACTTGGTGAATACAATTTATATGCTCTAGCTTGAAGGGGAGGTGTTAAATATTTGTTTATTATCATTTGTTGTACTACCTTCATAAAGCTGCTTTTTGGGTGTACCTAGCTTTAGGGGTTAAGTCTCATAGGCTATAGTCTTTTCTTTTACCTTGTACTTGTACTCACCTACACACACACACACACACATCAGCTAGGAAAGTGAACCTGCTGATTTTTTTTCATTCATTAAATTCAAGGAAAACACTTTCAAATGAAGATTTTTTTAAAGAATCTTGGCTTCATAACCAAACCAACCCTCCTTTTGAGTTGTTGAAGCCATATGGTTTAGGGTTTAGGGTTTAGGTTGAAGCCATATGGTTAATAGCACTTCATCCAGGATCTCAAACAACAACAAAAAAGAAACATAGTGAAGTAAAAAAAGAGTAGACAAACAACCTAAAGTCCTTAATATTGACTAGATCAACACAGGCAATAGAAAAGAATCCCCCCACTTACTTTCTCTATTTACTATGGTCAACAACAGAAAAAGAGAGTAATGTTCAGAATTAATATAAAGAACAAAGCACAAGTGCATAGCAGAAACTTACTGCAGACAAAGCCTGAAATGTAGATTCTCTCCAGCAACTCTCTCGAAGTATAATGGGATTTGTATTTCCACCAAACACACAATGCATACGTGTTTCTCTCAATCTAATCATCACTCCGTCAACTCTAAGCTGCATCAGTACCAGGGTAATCAGTTAAATTCAAGTTTATGGAAAGTGGTGGTGATGCAAGAAAATGGGCTGACACAAATCTCAATGCTTCTCAGAGGTATTATAGATATTTAGTAATAACTTCAATATTTTATAACACCAACACTGCACTATCAACCATAAGAGTAGTAATAATGAAATAACTAAATTGCTATCCAAACATCACTTAAGACTGAAAGAAATTTCTAATTTAGGATACAAAGAGTAGCTCACCCAGAATCGCAACAGAAGAAACCAAGAGCTTGGCATTACTCTCTGTAAAACCAAGAAGTGATATCACCAGTCATTGGCAATTATATTAGTTTGCATAACAAAATAAAAGCTCCTATCAACAGAAGAAACCAAATTAGTCATTACCACTTTTACAGTAAGAAGTGATACTCCATTATCAGCAAGTTCATCCTCATATAAGACCACCTGTTGTTCACAAATGAGGATTCATATATTTAGGATGGAAGTAAATACCATCAAGGAAGAGAATATAGACAATTTGTTATATGTAAGGCACTCAGATAAGTAAAACAAGAGCACATTCATTTTGTATTTTTTGTATAGCAGATTTCACTAAACTATTTCACATGTGCAGATTTATACCGAAGTTATTTATATGTTTTTCCTTTCTTTCACTTACGTTCTTACTTCATGAACCATGCAAAATTGTTTCTCATAAAGACATTATCATGCAAAAACAATTATTTGCAAAGAAGTTCGCTAAATTCAAGGTATTCTTTACGGACCTCATCATAGAAAAGTATGGGCTCTTTGGATGCAAGTGCTGCTACATCAATTTGATCCTTGCAGTCTTCCCAAAGAATATTACTGGTTTCCTTCGAAATCTCTCCCTCATTCTACCATAAATAAATATATATTAAATAAGTTTCCTGATTTTCTTATAACAAAATATAATAAATATGTAGTTGTGGGCACAAAAACACTCAGTGTAGAATTGTACTCGTGACTCATGAAAAATGGTATTCAAGATGACAGATAGTTTGTGGAAAAAACAAAAGAAGTATGCGTACCAGATCTTTATCAATCTCAATATTGTCACTTCCACAATAAGGTGTTGTAAATGTGTAGTCGTAATCTAGTATTATTTGCTGAGAGGGCTTGCTGCACATTTCCCCCAAAAGAATGTGAGACTAGACTAACACAACGGTCATTTAGACATTTACACATCCTATTCAATGGGATGGGTAGACTGCACAAACAATTACCAGGCAGTTTCATACTAGATATAAATTTATTGCAAAGAAAAGACCAAATGAACCTAAGGACTGTCATTTGAATTTTGAGTTATACATAAACATGAAAGTGAACATGCCAACAGCTTACCTTCTAAATTTCCACTTAGCAGCAGCAGGAACTTCAACTGGCGGCAGGGCTTCCTGTTTCCAGCCACAAAGAGCATCAAATGCATTGAAATGAATTTTGGTGCCACTGCTCAGGTGTCTCAGAATTAAAGTGTTTTCCCCGAAAACCATTTCTGGTAAATGAGACGTGTTAAGTTTCTGTTCCCACCTGCAAGGCACACATCCATCATCAAATCGAAGTTCTTCAATTTTTCTTCCAAAATATCAACTAACACTTTCCCAATTAGAAATTACAGAAGCTAGGGTTAATTGTGATGCGATAATCACTCACTCCTGGATGGTGGAAGACTTCAGTATGGAGTGCCTCCGAGTCTCGATCAACCAACCATTGATGCGAATGCCTCGCCGGCCATCTTCGGCGAAGAGTTCGGCGCCGGCGGCTTTCAAGTTGTTCTCGTCGACTTCCAAATCCATCATCACCTTCGGATTTCAACTCACCCGGTAATTCCCGAGTTACGGCCACAGAGACTCGCTTTTAACAATTGGGTATTACATATGGGGCTTTCGGTCAGCCACAGAGGCCTTCTTACACTGTAGCTATGCCTCCCCTTACTTTTTGTACTTCCATAATTTCTATCTATACTATACCTCTCATTACATAAGAATGATCAAAATATTTTTTTGTTCTAGAAATATAAAATTTAAAAATTTCTATAATGCAAAACATCTTAATAGTACATTGATAATTAACTGTTAGTGTATACCTTTCAAGTCCTTCACAAAAGATTGAGACATTTAATGGGGAAGAACCAAATTGATATTTAGACAAATGCAAAATATTATTAAAAGTGCAACACTTAGAGAAATATTATTAAAAATATTTCCGGATAAAACATTTTTTTTTTAAAACTTTAAATTTTATATTTTGGAAATAAGTTTTCGATAACAATATTTGATTGTGATAACTTTTATTATATATATATACATATATATATATATATATACATTTGGATGAATATTATAATTTGTGTAACATACTTAATTGGATGAATAGTTTGACCAGACTCATATTTTAACTGGATTTAAAAATTTGATTTTATACATCAAATTAATGGGGGATGAACTATTTTGT
>Ga0123341_1002212_pt1 | contig 15769 bp, 11 predicted proteins | sample Turbeapinknodule_FD_89959 | JGI IMG/M metagenome (GOLD analysis project Ga0123341, IMG submission 89959) | Root nodule microbial communities of legume samples collected from Mexico - Turtle bean Mexico pink nodule | ecosystem: Host-associated > Plants > Roots > Nodule | place: Mexico: Nepantla... | reverse complement strand
GTCTGCATCTTTGTCCGATAGTCAATTCTTACACATTTTTTTTGAAAATAAAGTTTTAATTACATTTTATGTATTATTTTTATGAAATTTTTTTATGTTATGACAATATTATCTAATTCGTAATTTTTCCAAAAAAATATTAATTTAATGGTACAAGAAATAATTGACAAAATTTTAATTAACTTAAGTATACTAAAAAAATGTCTCATTTCATTATTTATAAATTTTTAATTATAACAATAAATTTATAAACTTATATTTAACTTTTTTTTTTTTTCACAACCATCACATTACTCATAAATCTAATTAAACTTTTCTTATAAATTTACTTTAACATATTTCAATCCATTATCTTCTTAAATTATCCTTAAATTACGTTTACATCCCTTTCCTAATCCAAAGATAAAAAATTATTTTCTCTTATACTTTAAAAAGTTTATCCAACATTTCAGAAAAAAAATATTTCTTGACGCTTTGAGTAATACGGAGGAATTGACTCTTTAGTTTTCAACGTGGCTAAAAAACACGGAACCGGGCTCGTACGGACACGATGAGTTTGCGTTAGTTTCGTGGATGGTCTTTCGTTTTGTGAGTCATATCATTTTCATGCTTTTTGTGTGACTCACTCTCACAGACTCTAACAGATTCTCTTCGCTCTTCTTCACCGCTCTCTACCAAAATGCACTCCACTCCGTTGCTCCTTGAGGAGCCTATCAGAATGGCTTCCATTCTCGAACCATCCAAGCCTGTCAGCATCTTCTCTCTCTCTCTCTCTCTGGTTTCAATTTTCTTAATTTTGTGGAATTTTCAATTTGCAAGCTCTGTGATGGGAAAAGACGAAATAATAATCGTTTCTTTCGGTTTGCTTGTTGTTTCCATCTTGCATTTGTTGATGCTTTGTTTGTTTGTTTGCTGGATATTAATTTAGCAGTCGGAAACGAGATTCTTGCTGTTTAATCTTTGAAATATTTGATAACGTGAAGGAACTTGACTTTTTTGTAATTAGAAAGTGAAGTAGGAAAAAGAAAATGCCAAATGAAAGCGTGAGTAAGCGTGCCTTTAGTTTTTAGTTTTTTTCGGGAACTGAAAACGGTTTTCTTAGGGACTGTTTGTTTCAGATCTCAGTTTTTAATTTTTTATTTTGAAAACTGTTTTTGTGAAAAATGTTCAATAGTCAACTTCTAATTGATCACTGACTTTTACTCAAAATCAAGAAGTTTAAAGCATTTTCAGAGTTTTTCTCTTGTGTTTATATCGTTGTTTTTTCAGATTTTGTTTATTATTTGGTGTTGAAGTGTGAAACTAAAGACATTGTTAGCCTATTCTAGAGAATTTGTGCTTCTTGACAATTTGGATTTTTACTAAGTGGTTGGTGAAATGCCCTCTGCAGAGTTTCTTTCCGGCTATGACAAAGATTGTTGGCACACTTGGCCCTAAGTCACGATCAGTTGATGTGATTTCTCAATGTCTTGAGGCAGGAATGTCTGGTAGTTTTCCAATGCAACCTTTGATTGTTTGGAATTAGTAGGCCTTTTTTTTCAAAATCAATAACTACGTTACATGTAAGAATCTAGTAGTATTAGTGTTGCTTCTTTATAGTTTGCAGCTTCCCTTGCGTTTCTACTGTCTGTGATTGTTGACAAGCTTGAGTTTTCATTTGGTCATGACTGTCTTATTTTTTTTTTCTTACAATGTGTCAGTGGCAAGATTTGATTTTTCATGGGGTGATCCAGTATACCACCAAGAGACGTTGGAACATCTAAGGACTGCTATCAAAAGTACCAAGAAACTCTGTGCGGTAAACTTACCATGTAAAAAAATGTGTAGGCAGTAAGCAATAATTATGGAATTACTTTTCTTGATCTCTTAAAGAAACAATACATTGATATTTAAATGAAAAATGGAATCCTAATAAAAGCAAATAAATCTCAAGACATAAAGACTCTAAATCTGGAGCAAATCCACCAAATAGACTCCTAATCCCAATCCCTTAATTTTAGGGGGATTTCTTACAAAAAATCTATATTTATTGGACTGTAAATGTGCAACACCCATATTTCAATAACTAAATTACATTAATCCTTACTCCTTGTGCATGACATCGATGAATTATGGTTTATCAAAAAAAAGTAACTGATATTAATTCCTTATGTTTATGCTTCAATATGCTTTCAAAATGTGAAAATACTATCTGAAGGTTAATGCATGTTAAAATAAATATGCATTTTTGTCTAACTCCAGGTTATGCTAGATACTGTGGGTCCAGAACTACAAGTTGTCAACAAAACTGAGCACCCAATTTCCCTTCAGGCTGACACATTGGTTGTCTTAACTCCTGATCAGAACAAAGAAGCTGCTTCAAATCTTTTGCCTTTAAATTTTAATGGGCTTTCAAAGGTCAGTAATGGTGTTTTAGCAAATGTTTCTGAAGGGAGAAGGGGTATTATATGTATGTTGAATAATGGCTATATCTTTTTGAGGTTTGCATACATGTGTATAGCAATAGTAGTCAAGTGCATGTTGTCTTCATTTGATTTTTCATCCAGCTGTTTACTTGTGGTGTCTTGGTCTTTGTGTGACTTGTGGGAAGCACTACAAGGAATATGAGTGTGACACATTGGATCACAAGCCAATTAACTGAATTGTAGTGCTTCACACAAGTCACACATGTGTGTGGCTACAGGGGAGAAGGGAGGTAGAGAGGAACAGGACTGAAATTAGGGAGAGTGTGAATACCACGAGTTGTTTTTGTTTCTTCTTTTCCATCTCCCATACACATTGACCAGACAGAACATACTGAATAATACATTCTTTCTGATACCATTCTTGTTCTCTGTAACTACTTTGTTCCTAACACTCCCCCTGGCATGCTACCAGACAACAGACATTTTAGCTCCAAGGCCTAATTAAGCCTTAGATCTGAACTAGGCATGATTGACATATACCAATCAGTTTGAAGGAGGAATTTTGGATACTGGTTTCAGATTAGTAGGAATTAATTACAATACATAATTTTGACGAATAGCTCAGATTTTAGATCCTTCACTTAATTGTTTGTTTGATTTAGGTTATTTTGGTGATAGCATTGCATATTTTTTTGGTTTTCTAGGAGAACTTTCAAAAAGTAAAGTGATTATTGTCCTAAAATTAATTTTCACCAAACATTTGAATAAGTCCCGCTGGCTGCAGCTTTATTTTGTCTATTCTTCAAGCAATTTCTAAGGTAGAGTTTTTTTTCTCCTTTTGTTTTAGGCTCCTAGGTTAGTTATAATCTTTCCCATTTATTCTGCTACTTTTTAATTGTTGCTTATAAAAAAATATTATACAATTTTACTCCAAAATATACAGTAATATACCTTTATGCATGGTGTCACATAAAGCCATAGTTTCTTGATGGTTGATACATGTAGGTCCTTTAAAATGGCCACGAAATTTTTTCAGATATGCTTTAAATTATAATTGTTGAAAGATTGCAATAAAGGCGGGGCATATGGATATCAAGAGGCAGCAGCATGATATTGATACTTTGGCAAAACAAATAAGAAAACTGAATACGGGACAAAGCCTGCATTTTAATGGCTGATGTTTCCTTTATTAATGCTATATTTATAAAATTTGCCAGGACTTCTAAGATGTGCTCAGAAGTTTGCATATTCATTTAAAAAGACTATATGAAGGGAAGGAAGTTTTTGTGAAACTAGTATTCTTCTGAGATATGCAAGAGAGAAAATCGATCGTAAAACTGGAGGGAATTTCTGAACAAATGGCTGCACTTTCTGTTTTCTCTTTCTTCATTCCAAGACAGGCTGTTTAATATTTTCCTAAAGATTCCAATAACAGAGAGTATGCAAGTAGATTTGAAATTTAGTGATATAGGCTCTAAGTCTGTAATTAATGATTTTATTTTGTGTTACTTTAGACATGCGGTGTGGTATAATTTTATCATAATTTTGTATTATTAAGGAATTATCACTATTCCAGTAGCTCTAATCTTGATTATTTTACTTTAAAATTCTTATATAATAACAGTTTGTGTTTTTACAAATTTAGCTTCTTATTTTGCATGCTGTACTATGACTATCTGTACCGTCTAGTGTTTGCTTAACATGAGGAATCTACAATTTTGCAGGCTGTGAAGAAGGGTGATAATATTTTTATTGGTCAATACCTGTTTACTGGAAGTGAAACAACTTCAGTGTGGCTTGAGGTAATGCAATCTTGGATGGATTAGTTCTCTCTTCAATGCTTCAGCAAATAGTTTTTGCTGACTATTTTAATAATTTTGAAATTATAGGGTTTAGATAAGGAAAGGAAACTTTAAATAACATGATAATAGGTTGATATGTTATTATTTTTATTATATCAGGAATAATGTATATGACTGATACTGGTTGTAATTAGGATTGTAACTTGTATAGTGATGCAATGGCATTCTTATCTTGATTTTAAAAAAGATGTTCTTATTATTATAATAATAAAACCTGTTTCTAGATGTGATGTATTACTATATACTAATACTCCTATCCTATCTATAACTATACTAATAATAAGGTCATGTACTGGTTCCACTAGTACAAACCCATTAATATACTAAGATTAATAATATGATGAGGACCAAAATTGATTAGTGTTGTAGAAAAAGGGCCTTGATTGGTTTTGTATCTAAGATATATTTGTTGTGAGTATAATATTGTGGTATTTAAATTGTATTTGTTGAAAAGGGTGGGGACTACTTGGTCACATTTATCATTCTTGTTTAATGTTCCTTTTGACACTTTATATTATAATTATAGAAATAAGGAACAAATTCAATATCAAGAATATCTCAATTATTATGTATTATCAGGAGTGTTTTTATTTATTCTCGTATCATATCTTTGTTTCTAGAGGATATCAAATTTCCTCTATTATATGATTTCGTTTTCTCAATATAAATAAAGCATTTGTGTTATTTCAGAAACATATGGTTTCAGTTCATTGTTTCTCTCTTTCCTATAGTTTAGCAGATTCTAACAGGTACTGTCATCTATTTCCTATTCCCTCTTTCTTGTTAACAAGGAATCTGCTTTTGTTTGTTTCCTACTTTGTTTTAGGAATAAGAATATATCTATCAATTGTATGTATTTAGAATCCTTAAATTGAGCTGTAGAGATTAGAACTTAGTATTAATTTGTGATTAATGTTGTAAATGAGAATCAATTATCATTAATACTTGTAAATGAGTTTATCCTATTAAGGGGGATAATATAATCAAACAAGGTATGAAACGAAAATTTCTTGACACTCTTTTTCCTCTTAATATCTGTTGTCATTATTTTTTCTTAATCTCTTAATCCATATTCATGACTGTAATAAACATAAAAGAGTAAAGTAAAGCTATTCCATTTCAACTAAATACCCACAATAATGGCATATGGTCTGCTAGCCCAATCATAATTTTCCTGTCTCTAGTGGGGAAAGTTCTTCCCTTTTTGGCTGGTTTTGGGTGAGGAGGGTTTTGACACTCTGGTTTGTAGCCATATGCTCCAATCCTCTGGAGCTACATGCCCTACCCTGTCATTTCAACTGGATATCAGAGGACCTTACAATGGGAAAAAGATCTGTTTTACCTTGGATAATAGTACCAACATGCTTGCTGCTTATTTGCACTTAGTTTTTCTAAGCAAGTGTTTTAAGATATAGAGTGCAGAAAGTAAAATACTGCTTATACTCTTGTCATTATTAACTCATCATCACATCACTCAATTAGTTTTTATTTCTGTAATGCAGGTCAGCGAAGTGAATGGTGATGATGTCACTTGTGTCATAAAAAATTCTGCTACTCTTTCTGGGTCGCTGTATACTTTACATGTCTCACAAATTCGTATTGATCTTCCCACTCTAACCAATAAGGATAAGGAGGTAACAATTAAAGAATCCAAAAGAATCAGGATTGACTTTCTTTAGGTTTTGGTAGAATTGATTTTGAAAGAATTGGTCTGTAAAGTTGATTGTAAAAAGATTATGTGTTAGGGAATTATATTGTACAAGTGAGTTTTAAAGCATTGATTTTGTCTGGATGGTAAAGTAGATGACCTTAGAAGTGTAAATATGGGTATTTTTAAAAAAAATTTGTTGGTCCTGCACCCTAAATCAATTATTTTCACTTTGGAATTAAAAAAAAGTTTGTTTCAAAATCAATTCTATGTTGTCTGCACCAACCACAAGACTTTCATGATATAAGCTACAACATTTATTGTTAGTTTCTTACAGTTCAGCTAATGTTGTCATTTCCCTTTTTAACTCAGGTAATAAGCACTTGGGGTGTTCAAAACAATATAGACTTCCTCTCATTATCATTCACCAGGCACGCCGAAGATGTTCGCCATGTAAGGGTTATTGCTGATAGGTTTCATCCTATTAATTATGTATTTTTAGCTTTCCCTCATATATTATTTACTACAAAAACTTCCCTCTTGCATGAAAACATCTGCAAGGCTTGAATAAATGGAAAATGTTGCAACTAAATCAGTCACTCCAAAATGTTGTCTAGCATCTGACAAATTCTAGTGATGCTTATGATGTTTTCTTATCAGCTCAATGACCAGCCTGGCAACTTTGTCACTAAGTCCTTGAGAGGGCCTAGAATTCAGTTTATATATTCCAAGCTAGGCATATACTATTTATATGCTCTACCTTTGTATCTTCTTTGAATTTGAGACCTAAAGTATATAAAGATGAGTACAATTATGTACTCGTCTTAAGACATTTTAAAACATAATTGTACTCATCTTTATATATATACATACATACAATTAAATGTAACTAAATATATGGGCCTTGTCCCATCTCTTTGTATCTTCTTTGAATTTGAGACTTATGTATATATACATTCTCCTCTGTTGTAATAGATCCACAAACATTATTATTTTCCTCTTCACTATATATCTCAACATATTCAAAAACATCGACAGAGAAAAACTCACTGATTATTCATCACATTGAAGTATAACACCAACCATTTTTTAACAAATTTGTTGCCATAACAACAATTTAGATTTTAGTTATGGACTTTATCGAAATTGTGCTACTCATTATGTATTTTAGGAAGCTTTTTATTTTATCTTCCTATAATTTTATTCTATATTATAGTAGTATCATGGCATTAATACTTGAATTATGTATTTAAAAACCCCATAATTATCAGGATTTGTTTCCTTAGAATTAGCATTCTGTAATTCTTAAAATAACCAGCATGCTCATGTATTTATAAGTGTAGTGACCTCATTATTGTATTACAGAAGAAATATATTATTCTTTCTAAAGTTGAGAGACTTATACTTTATTTTTCCAGAAGTACTCAACTGTTTTGGCTGTCTTTTCATAAGAATAGGGGCCTGTATAGTAAATGCAAAGCACAGAGGAAGGGAGAGTGATTTACTTATTTATCTGCTGTAATTTACTTTTAACTTCTAAATTTGTTATATTGTACTTGTACAGAATTGTTGATTTAGTAAGTCATTTTCTTTATTTTAGTTTTCCTTAATGCACAGTAATAAAATTTTACTATTTGTTATTTGGCAGGCCCGTGAGTTCCTCTCTAAATTAGGTGACCTCAAACAAACACAGATCTTTGCAAAGATTGAAAATATAGAGGTGAGAAACTTCAAATCTTTTAGAACCGTATTACAAATAAAAGTGGTAGTTCAAGATTGTTGGTGTGTGTGCTTTTTGATTTTGACTGCATCTTTTGTCTGTAAATTGTAATAGGGATTGACTCATTTCGATGAGATATTGCGAGAAGCGGATGGTATCATCCTCTCACGTGGAAATTTGGGGATAGATCTTCCACCTGAGAAGGTTTGCTTTTAATTGTGGACAGAAGAATCCAATGTTTATGATTCATTTATACGTAGATAATAGTTATTATGATATTATTATTATTTTTTTTTTCAGCATGTGTCTGCATACTGCTATTCATGGCAGTATTTTCTAACTGCATAGTATTGAACTTGTTGACAACTCTCTAATGGACCACATCCCTTTTATACTCATAAAAACTTGTGACCTGCATAATATAATAATTTTCTCAAATCTTGCATATATCTATATGGATTTGGCAGGTGTTTTTATTCCAAAAGGCGGCTATTTACAAGTGTAACATGGCTGGAAAACCGGCTGTTGTCACACGTGTTGTGGACACTATGACTGACAACCTAAGGCCTACTCGTGCTGAAGCAACTGATGTTGCCAATGCAGTCTTAGATGGTATGTTTTATTTTCTTGATATAGTTCATTTTGTTATAACGTGAGTCAAGTTTTGATTTTGATGGATTTATAGACTATAGCATAGATTGCACTGCATACTCCTATTTTTTTAAATAAAAAAAGGAAAAAATACTATTGTATCACTATACAGGTTGCAATCCTAATTAGGGTAGCACTACAACCTGTACAGATCATATTGAGCATTTTATTAATAATCCTTCAAATTTATGGTGCTAATCCATGGTTCTATCATCTCTAAATGTTTTCTTTTTTACCTATTTTATGAATTATCTATGCACTGCATTTTCTGTTTTTATTAATACTTCCATTTTTATGGTGTTTATTAATGGTTGTATCTTAATTTGTTTTTTCCATTTTGATGTAGGAACTGATGCCATTGTTCTAGGGGCCGAGACTTTGCGTGGATTATACCCTGTGGAGACTATTTCCACTGTTGGAAAAATTTGTGCCGAGGTGGGAACTAGAATGTATTTTTTTAACTATACACTAAGTTAGTCCCCAAACACATTTAGAGTCTGATACCTTTTTAAGGTTCTGGCAGGCATTCTCTTAACCAATGCTCTTTGCAGGCAGAGAAAGTTTATAATCAAGATATATATTTCAAGAAGGCTGTCAAATTTGTGGGTGAGCCAATGACTCATTTGGAATCAATAACCTCCTCTGCGGTACTCTTGTCTTTTTCACTAAAATTTATTTAGGGTAGTTTTAATTTCTTTTCCCTCACTGCCATTACATTACTTCACTTGCTTAAAAATAAATTTTGCTTAGTCAAATACATATTTGGGAATAATTTCATTGTGTGAACCTGCAGGTTCGGGCAGCCATCAAGGTTAAGGCTTCTGTTATTATTTGCTTTACTTCATCTGGAAGGGCTGCAAGGTTTCATTTCAATTTTTCATAACAGCCCTTTTATTATTTTAAGAATTTTCTCATGCGTTGGTTATCGATTCAAATGTCAGTGCACTTCTTTGTTTATTAATAATTAATTATGTTGCACTTTTGATGTCTTGTTAACAAATCATTTGAGTTATCTATTATTGGGTAAATTTGTAGGCTGATTGCCAAGTACCATCCAACCATGCCTGTGATATCTGTTGTTATTCCTCAACTAAAGACAAATCAACTTCGATGGACTTTCACTGGAGCTTTTGAGGTATTTAACTGATAACTGGACATAAGTTGTTTTATGGAGTATTCACATGAATCCTGAAGCTCGCCTTCTGTTATAAGTCAGAGTTAGCATGATTCGGTTCCTTGAGTCGGCTCACTCTTGGATATACTTTTTAACTTGGTACTTAGTATATATTCTGTAATGAAGCTTGATAAAAACACCTGATTGACTTAGCTCCTATTAGACTACTGACTAAAATTATTCATAGGTTTTTTCCCCAATTGTATAAGCTCCATGTACGATTGATAACTTTAGTTTTATGTACAGTGGAATAATGATTTTTTAAGTGATCAATTCTCGTGTGTTGTAAGTTGTCTTTGACTTTTGTGCACTCTTTAACTTCTCTTTGAAGCACTACGGTGAACCTTTATTTGGTGTATGTATCCACTAATCAAAAGCAGTGCCTCGAAACCTTGTGGATAGTCCGTGGCACATACAAAACTTTGCTTGTTTGTATTCATTTATGTTCTCGAACGGGTTTAGGGACCTGGAGAACGATTGATCCTTCTGTCGTATTCGGTCAGCTTTGCACCCTTGATGCTCCCTGACGTGCTGCTCTTCCTAGTCGTCTGACTCCTCAAGCGGGTTGGGTACCTGTAGAAGGCACTCCAACGCTCGAGTCAGTGGGGTATCGGCACTCGATTGTCAGAGTACTGTAGATAATGACGTACATTTCTCCTTGGAATGCGTGATATTTAGATTACCTTGATGAGCCTTTGTTGTTGGGCCAGATTAGGGGGTTGGTTTGCGATTAGGGTTGTGTTAGGTCACTCTTAACCTTGGATTAGTCTCGCTAATCCGGTCAACCTTTGACTTCAGCGCTACGTGTCGGTCAGCCACGTGTGCGACGTGGTCAACCCTATCGCTTGGGTTGCGGTTTAGTCTGCGAGTTGGCCGAGTTGGCTGACTCGGCTAGTTGTACCAGTACATCTGCCTCCCAGGCTCGAGAGATGCTACAGCCGAAGCGTCTGAAAAGTGGGCTCGGGCGGTTTGTGTAATGATGAGTGAAGTGATAGTAAGGGGCGTCTGAACGAGTGATGTGATGTGCATTTATGAGGGGTTTTTTTGGGCGCCAAGCGATGTGGGTCGTTGGATCAAGCAGATCCAATGGCTGGGATCTCGTGACGTTTGGGTTTCCGAGGCGCCTTCGGGCTATAAGTAGGGGCTGGGAACAATTGCCTTTCACGCGTTATCATTGATTGAGCTCTGACACTCGAACGAATCCGAGCGATCTTAGTCACCTTCCTCGTTCGTCTCAAGGTTAGTTATGTCTACTCATTTGCGTCCGACTTCTTCTACGTTCGCTCGGTCTCCTCTTCCCGAACCTCCTTCTTGTTCGTCGTCCTCTTGTTCCTCTTCTTCTTCTTCCTTTTCTTCTTCTAACAAGGTTGTTTTGGTCGGGGCAGTTGGGAACGTTGCTTCTATGACGGAGAGGGTAAGGGGTGACGATGCTGGTAATGCGTCGAACAGGTCAGCCTCTTGTGAACGGTCGCGTCCTCATGTGGGGCTTGCCTGGGTTGACCCCAAGGTGTGCGAGGTGGCGTCCTTTTTTCATACGGATGCCTCGGTGGCCAAATTTTTGAACGAGGTTCCTGTCTTAAAGGCCTCGGCCGAAGAGTCTCGGTTGGCCTTCGATCCTTGTTCTTTGGAGGACCGTGTGTATAGGGAGCAGTCATCTACCGAACCCCCCTTCTTTTTTATGTACAGTTGTCTTTTTTTGGACCTCCATGTGTCCCTTCCCTTTGATGCTTTTACGGTCGGGGTCCTTAGGAAACTTAATGTGGCCCCAACCCAGTTGCATCCCAACTCATGGGCATCCATGCAAGCTTTTCGCGTGGTGTGCTGGATGTTTGGGGTGCGTCCTCTTCCCTCTTGCTTTTTGCATTTCTATGCGTCCCATCCGGCCGAGTTGGTCGGATGACATTCTTTAGTTAGTTGGGCTGGTAGCATGTTATTCAAGGCCTTCACAGCCTCCTATAAGAACTTCAAAGAGAAGTTCTTTAAGGTGTATGTGGAGCCGGCAGGTACGTGCTACTTTTTCGATGAGGTTGGCCAGTCACGGTTCCCCTTGTTTTGGACGAGAAAACCCACAAAGATCAAGGATTGGCCATGACCGGCCTACCCGAGTGAGCATGAGCGAGTGATCTTTGCCTTGTTCGATAGTCTCCCCAAGAAGCTCCCCTCTCGACCGCTCATGTCGCTGTACACGGTGACCGATCGCGCGGTGGCCTTCGAGGGTATGTGGTCTTTATCGTTTGTCATTTTTTGTTTTTCTTCTTCATCTGATCGATTTTCCCTTGTTTTAGAGATTGCCAAGAGAGAAATACCGCTAGCGGTCGGTATGCTATGTGAGGCTTCATCCCGGCCGAACTGTTGTGGGACGTTGGGGTCCCACACTCGTGTTTAGGTATCGAAAGGGTACGCCGTGTGAGGCTTCATCTTGGCCAACGTCTATATTTGGGCGTCGGGAGGGTATGCCGGTTAGGACTACATCCTGGCCGAGCCGTGCGTGTAGTTCGCGGTCTACGCAATTTTGTATAAAACGCCTCGTTAAAACCTCTCCGACCGATGGTGCTGCCGGGTGAGGAAAGAGTGCGTACATTTTATTCATGTTTAGCTGAAATAAAATTGTAGGTGTGTGGCATTCCACGTCCTCGGTACAATTTTTCCTGATAGTTGTTCTAGGTGGTAAGCTCCCCCTTCTCCTACTTCTCGGATTCAGAATGGTCCTTTCGAGTTCGATGAGAACTTGCTGTCCAACTTCCTAGTGTTGTTGCACATTCTCCAGACGAGGTCGCCCCTGTGGAAGCTTCTAGGCCGAACCTTCGTGTTGTATCTTCTTGCCGCTCGGAGCTTGCACGCTGCTTTCCGGATCTTGCTCTTGTCGCGAAGTTCGTTGAGGAGGTCGAGGCCGACTGCTAGGCTTTCCTTGTTGAGGGATAAATCAAAGTGTTGCCGTCTGATGGACGGTTCACCCACCTCCACTAGTATCATGGCCTCGGTGCCGTATGTGAGGGTGGATGGGGTTTCTTGCGTAGTGGTTTGTGGAGTGCATCGGTATGCCCATAGGACCTTGAGAAGTTCCTCCGTCCATCTTCCTTTTGCAGTTCCGAGCCTCTTTTTTAGTTCATTCAGCAGGACTTTGTTGGTCGCTTCTGCCTAACTGTTCGTTTGTGGGTGTTCGACGGAGCTTGTAACAGACTTGATGCCGAGGTCGTCGTAGAAGGTTTGGAGGCCCTAATCAATGAATTGTCGGCCATTATCAGATACGATGGAGTTCGGTACTCCGAACCGGCATACTATGTTTTTCCGTATGAAATTTTGGACGTTGCGTGCGGATATGGTGGCTAGGGGCTCGGTCTCTATCCACTTTGTAAAGTAGTCCACAACGACTAGCAGGTGCTTCGTTTGGCCCTTGTCGGGTGAGAATGGGATGATGATGTCCATTCCTCACATGGCGAATGGCCAGGGTGATGTCATGCTGTGTAGCTCTTTTGGTTTCTGGTGATAGAGGGGGTCGAATTCTTGACATTTTTGGCACTTCTTGACATACTCCGCGCAATCTCCATGGACGGTCGACCAATAGTATCTTGCTCGGATGACTTTGGCTGCCATTGTTCGGGCCCTAGAGTGGCTGCCGCACGCTCCATCGTGAATCTCCTGCAATACATATTGAGATTGTTCCTTGGTGAGGTATTTTAGGAGCGGTGTCGAGTATCCTCTTCGATACAGGTTCTGACCGATCATGGTGTATCGGGCGCATTGTCGTCGGATGCTTTTCTCCTCCCCTGGCTGGCATGTCCCGTGTTCTAGGTATTGGATGATTTGGCTCATCCACGTGTGGGTTTCGATGACTACCATGTAGGGATGGGCAAAAAATCCAATTATAACAAAACTGCTCTATTTTTACATTGATCCAATCCATTTAATATCCATTTGTTTAAATTTAGTTTTTATATTGATCCACATTATATCAATTTTCTAGATAAGATATCCATTTTACTTAAATGGATATTAGAAACTAGAAAATCCAGATTTCCAATTTAATTCTCTGTGTGATGAAGCTTTATTTATTGTATTAACTTACCTATCACCTACGGCATTCCTCTGCACCGTATGACCTTCAGTAACTCTTTCATCTACATATACTTATCCATTCTTCTTCCTTTTTCATTTATACTTTATTATCCTCTTTTTTTAATTCTTAAATAATTTATTTCTATTATTGTTATTTTCTTTTGTTAAAAAGCTATTTCTATAAAGCACTCGGTTGTCAGAGTACTGTAGATAATGACGTACTTTTGTCCTTGGAATGCGTGATATTTATATTACCTTGATGAACCCTTGTTGTTGGGCCAGATTAGGGGTTGGTTTGCGATTAGGGTTGCATTAGGTCACCTTTAACCTTGGATTTTTAGTCTCGCTAATCTGGTCAACCTTTGACTTGCATGGGTTGCGGTTTGGTCTGCGAGTTGGCCGAGTTGGCTACTCGGTCGGTCGTACCAGTACAATTTCCATGAAAAGAGGTAGCCATTTTACAAATGTAAAAAACTTGATTTGACAGGGAAAATGGAGAAAAAATGTTATTGTTCTGTGATTTTTTAATCTTGATCTGAACACTGATTGTTTTCATTCTTTTCTTGACTTGTATGATAACATTCTGGTTTGAAACTAATGTGTTCATGCTCTTTCTTTTAATGATTCTATTGCAGGCTAGACAATCACTTATTGTGAGAGGTCTTTTCCCTATGCTGGCTGATCCACGCCACCCAGTAAGAATTACTTGACGTGAATTAATTTAGTGATGTACACGGGGGAATGGGAACCAATGTAGATCTCAAAACCTCGGAATGTCTAATATTTAAAATCCTTAAACAGAATGTGCCTTATATAATGCAAATCAATAATAAATTCTATAATATAAAACCTAACTTTCCCAATTCAGAATAGCAAGTAAATACTAGTCCGACTGCAAGTATTCCAAGGCCTCAACATCTAATCACCAATTTCCAAATTACCACCGTTTATACCTTAAATCTCAATTTATTTCCAGATTGAAACTAGGTACAATTCCAACGTCCTGTCTTTTGATTCCCCTCATCAGAAGCAATTTTCTAGGACTATTGTGATTTCGGGTGACATTGTGTTTAGATTTGAATATTCCATCTATTTTGGGGTTAGCCTTTACAAAACTGTAAAAGTTTAGTTTATATATGGTAATGACGAGGTGTATTTGTGGTCATTAACTTGTTAACATGAAAGCATATCTTTTGGGTACAGGCCGAGAATAAAAGTGGAACAAGTGAATCAATTTTGAAGGTTGCTTTAGACCATGGGAAGACTTTTGGTATCATAAAGCCACATGATCGAGTTGTTGTTTGCCAGAAAGTTGGTGACTCCTCAGTTGTGAAGATTATTGAGCTTGACGATTAGCACATGGATCATTTTCAAGGTTGCATTATAAGGTTTCTTTCTTTTAGCATTTTCTGTTGTATGTTGTTATAATAAAAAATACTTGAAAGGTCCATTAATAATGTGTATCCACTTTGGAAGAAATGCTCTTGGCGAATGGATATCATCCATTCCAAGCATGCCAACTGATTATAACATTCCAGTTAATTTCCAGTGGATTCAAATCCGGTATAAATTGTTCCACTGAAGTATCTATCTACTTCCAACACCAACTATTTATTTTGGTCAAACTTCCCAAATCACAAAGGCTATTGCTTTGAATTATACTACTGCACCTAATCATGCAACATTTCGGATTCTGTTTCTTCAAGTCACTTAATTCTCTCCATGGGAACTGAAATCATGGAGCTAAATCTTTTATCATAAGATGGGTTTTGTTGGGATTATACACAGCTAAGTTTATTTCATTTTTTTCTAAAGTATTTATGGAGAAACTTGTCTGAAGGAGAGAACTAGAGAAGTTGGAAGGAAAATTGCAAATATAGCATGATTTTGGAGTGCATAAACATGGTTTTGGTGAGAATCGCCAAACTTCACCTTTTGTCATAGTCAGTTTGAATCATCATGAAAATAATTTTTAGCAGCCATAAACTATTTAAACCCTCGAGCAATCAGCAATCATTCCAATTTTCATTTTCAGATAAATTTAAGGGTGAAATTCAAATTTAAGTATTCATTGCAAAGACATGCAAAAACATTGGATTATATATATATGTATGTATATATATATTACAGCAGTAGTGTTTGTTGAGCAACAATGAGGTTCAGCAGCATGTGTTTTGCAATTGGTACAAGCTCTCTGCATAAGGAGCATTGCAAGTATAAATCTAACTAATCAAATAAGAGTCTCTGCAGAAT
>Ga0123341_1002211_pt1 | contig 15770 bp, 10 predicted proteins | sample Turbeapinknodule_FD_89959 | JGI IMG/M metagenome (GOLD analysis project Ga0123341, IMG submission 89959) | Root nodule microbial communities of legume samples collected from Mexico - Turtle bean Mexico pink nodule | ecosystem: Host-associated > Plants > Roots > Nodule | place: Mexico: Nepantla... | reverse complement strand
ACATATATATAATTTTAAGTTTTGAGTTTTAAAAACTCAAATCAATTTAATAATAAAAAAATCTTTTATTGGTGATTAATAAATATAAAATTTGGATATCATATAGTTTTATTCTGTATGAAACATCTAAAGTTCAATTAATTTCTCTACTATACAATACAATGATAGTTTGATAATTCTTAGAGTTGTATATACTACTCTACTTTTGTTATCATTATATCATTAGTTGGATAAAAATGTGTTTCAATTATATCATTATATTTAACACAGGAGGAGAGGATACGCGAGGCCATTGAAGATGCTGGATTTGAAGCCAAAGTTATTGAAGAAGAGTCGAACTACACCTCAACACAAATATGCCGCATACACATACGAGGCATGACTTGTACTTCTTGCTCCACCACTATTGAATCAGCTCTACAATCCCTTTATGGGGTGCATAAGGCAGGAGTGGCCCTAGCAACAGAAGAAGCAGAAGTCTACTATGACCCCAATATCCTCACCCACAACCACCTAATGGAAGCCATACAAGACACCGGGTTCGAAGCCATACTAATAAGCACAGGGGAACACATGAGCAAGATTGAGTTTAAAATTGATGGAATAAAAAACGACCAATCCCTTAGCGCTATTGAGCGCTCTCTCCATGCACTCCCTGGTGTTGAAACTATAGACATATATCCGGACATTAACAAAATTGCCATAACTTATAAACCACACAGGACAGGACCAAGAACCTTCATAGAAGTCATAGAATCCACTGGATCAGGGTGTTTTAAAGCGGTCATATTTCCAAATGATGAAGGAAGAGAAGCACTTAGACAGCAGGAAATTAACCGGTGCTTCAAGCTTTTCATATGGAGTTTGGCTTTTACCATTCCTGTTTTCTTGACATCCATGGTCCTCATGTATATACCGGGAGTTAAACGTGTTTTGGATATCAAAGTTGTCAACATGTTGAGCATTGGACTTCTCTTGAGGTGTAATTTTGCTACCCCTGTGCAGTTTATCATAGGGAGACGGTTCTATGTTGGGGCATATAAAGCATTGCGGAAAGGTTCTGCTAACATGGATGTGTTGATAGCATTAGGGACAAATGCAGCATATTTCTATTCTCTCTATGTTGTGGAAAGAGCTGTTTTCTCTCGGCATTTGAAAGGAAGCGATTTCTTTGAGACCAGCTCTATGCTTATTTCTTTTATTCTGTTGGGGAAGTATTTGGAAGTGTTAGCAAAGGGGAAGACATCTCAGGCCATTGCAAAGCTTATGAACTTGACACCTGAGACAGCGACCTTGTTAACTCAAGATGACGAGGGGAATGTTGTTAGTGAAAAACAAATTGATAGTCGGTTGATACAAAAGGACGATGTGATCAAGGTTGTTCCTGGTTCAAAAGTAGCATCGGATGGCTTTGTCATATGGGGAGAGAGTCATGTAAATGAGAGCATGATAACCGGAGAGGCAAGGCCTGTAGCAAAGAGGATGGGTGATATGGTGATTGGAGGCACTATGAATGAGAGTGGGGTTATGCATGTTAAGGTGACAAGGGTTGGATCAGAGAGTGCTCTCTCCCAGATTGTTCAACTTGTTGAGTCAGCCCAGATGGCTAAAGCTCCTGTTCAAAAATTTGCAGATCATATTTCTAAATATTTTGTTCCTCTGGTAAACTTAGCACTAACTACATTTACTGATTTTTATCTTTTTTAGTTTTTACTGATGGAGTCAGTCAGAGGAAATTCATCTATGCTCACCAGTTCCCTTTTTTTTGCAGGTCATTGTGCTTTCTCTTTCAACATGGTTCTCCTGGTTTCTAGCTGGTAAGTTACATGCATACCCGAAATCTTGGATACCATCCTCCATGAACGACTTTGAGCTTGCACTTCAGTTTGGGATTTCGGTCATGGTCATTGCCTGCCCTTGTGCTCTAGGTCTAGCCACTCCTACGGCTGTTATGGTTGGTACTGGAGTTGGTGCAACACAAGGTGTGTTGATCAAAGGGGGGAAAGCATTAGAAAGTGCAAACAAGGTAAGTGAGTAGTGTGACCTTGACATTAACAATACAGAAATTCTATAGGTACACTCTTTGTTGTGGGGTGATATTATGTGGGTTCCACAGTCTCTCTCAGTAAAGAGTAAGTTTTGTAGCATTTATGTTGATGTAAAATTCACAATCACAACTTGCAATATTGCAGGTGAATTGCATTGTGTTTGACAAGACAGGAACACTCACAGTTGGGAAGCCAGTGGTTGTCACTACAAAACTCTTCAAAAATATGTCAATTGAAAACTTCTATGAATTTACTGCTGCAGCTGAGGCAAGTCTTATTCCATTTACCATAACTACTTGAATCTGAAATTATATTTAAAAATAGTATTTAAAGTTATATCTTAATTAGGTGAATAGCGAACATCCAATAGCTAAGGCCATAGTTGAGCACGCCAAAAAGACCACAGAAGAACAACATCATTCCTGGCCAGAAGCACACAACTTTGTTTCTGTTTCAGGCCATGGAGTAAAGGCCATTGTCCTAAACAAGGAAATATTGGTTGGAAATAAAAAGATGATGCTGGATCATAACATAACCATTTCAGCAGACGCTGAAGAAATACTAGCAGAAGCTGAAAGCCTGGCTCAAACTGGGATTTTAGTATCCTTGGATGGAGAAGTCGCTGGAGTTTTGGCTGTATCTGATCCATTGAAACCTGGCGCCAATGAAGTTATTTCCATTCTTAATTCCATGAAAATTAAGAGCATCATGGTGACAGGTGATAACTGGGGTACTGCCAATTCCATAGCCAGACAAGCCGGTATTGAAACTGCCATAGCAGAGGCTCAACCCGAGACTAAAGCAACTAAAATAAAAGAACTGCAGGTATAACAAAATCACTGCCCCAAACAATGCATAATTAAACATCCTTCTAATTTTTTTGACGTAAATTCGCTATAACAAAAACATCATCTAATCCATATAATATTATACAACCTTTACCCAACTTTTGAACAGGATATAACTGTGAATGCATTAACTGTGAAAAAATCGTAGACCTATTCAATCACAAGTTGCTATGAACTAAAAATTTATTGATTAAAATATGGATGTGATTAATTAATTGGAGAAGTTGAGACAGGCTTCTGGGTACACGGTGGCGATGGTGGGAGATGGCATCAACGACTCACCAGCACTTGTGGCAGCTGATGTTGGAATGGCAATAGGTGCAGGCACAGACATAGCAATTGAGGCTGCAGACATTGTTCTGATGAAGAGCAACTTGGAGGATATAATAATTGCCATTGACCTTTCAAACAAAACCTTCTCTCGTATACGTCTAAACTACTTTTGGGCTTTGGGTTACAATGTCCTAGCCATTCCAATTGCTGCAGGCATTCTTTACTCCCCCACTAGATTTCGCTTACCACCATGGATTGCTGGAGCTGCAATGGCTGCCTCTTCTATCAGTGTGGTTTGCTCATCCCTTTTGTTAAAGAATTACAAGAGACCTACCAAGCTAAACAACATGGAGATCAATGGTGTCAAGATTGAATAATCATTCCAAATCTCTCATTTCTTTGTTGGGGCTGTAAATAAAACACCTAATCAAACTAGATATGTATTTACAAATATGTAGAAACTGACACTAAATTTTTAATGTTAAAAGTACTTGTACATCTTTTGTTTAATGTTTATTAAGGGTGATATTTTTTTCAATTATAATTAATGGGATAAACTACTCTGTCAATCTATTTTGATCCAGTAGTAAATTTAGTAAAAAAATTGATTCAATTTGATTAATATAATGAAAGTTGAATTCAATTTATTCATTAACTATTATTGGATGATATTCAATTCATCCATGAAAAAATACTTAAAAAATCATTTTTTGAAATAATAAAATTTAAAAGTTTTCAAACTTAATTTAAAAAATTTAAAATTATATTTTTGAAATTTAAAAAAAAATATAAATTAAAAAATCACTTATAAAAGACTAGTTAAATTAAATAATTCATTAGATTTTGAGAAACGCATATGATAAATAGTCCTCTTTTATATTCTGGTAATGGATGAACTAGATAGATAAATATTATAAGTGAGTGCAAATCTTACTTTTATGAGTCGCAATTTTGTAAGATTGAGTTAGACTTAAAGTTTCACTTCCCAAATCTTTTAGGAGCTCTAGGTCATCTCTTTGGTTTCTCTTCTCCTTATTCTTTCATTGTGGCAAGTCAAACCCTAAACTACCTCACTAATTCCTCCAATCCATACTATTTTAGCACTAATGAAAATATAGCATGGTTCTCATTTCTTTCCTATTAAACGAGAACAATTATTATGAATGGACGCGATCTGTACAAACATTCCTGATAAGCTGCGATTTGTTGACGAAAGTCTTCCGCCACCACTCCTCACTAACAATAATGAAACTGACAATGTTTTGATGAATATAGTGGAAGTTTCAAATGGAAGACATGGTAGAGGCAGAGGTCACATTTTGACTGGACGAGATGGAAGGGGAAAAAATTCCCATTTTTGTACGTATTATGTTAGAATTAATCATACAGTGGACACATGTTATCATAAACATAGTTTTTCACCGGGTTACAAATTCAAGCAAGGAGCAACAAAATATGCTAATATGGTTGCATTCGTTAATGCTCAAGAAGATAATACTCCTTTCGAGGTTAATCCAACCAATTATAACATTCAAATTTCTCAAGAACAGTACAACAATTTATTGGCTTTGATCCAACAATCATCTTCTCAAAACTCATGCTTTGAATCATATCAATACATCTCAAATCAATTCAGCCAAATCAGGAAAGTTTTCTAGTAATTGGGTATTAGACAGAGGGGCACAAATCATACATGCTACAATAAAAAACTTTGATATTTTAGAATGGGATATTTTACTCATGATATGTTGAAAATTGTCTTCATATTACTCAAATATTTCCATAGGTTGTGTTGATCCTTGTGATATATGTCATTTTGCTAAACAAAAGTGACTACCTTTTCCTGCTAGTTTTAATAAATCAACTATTTTTTTATTTGTTTCACGCTAATATATGAGGTCATTTGAATCATATTTCTATTGAAGGGTATAAATATTTTTTAACTCTTGTAAATTATTTTACTCGATATACATGGATTTGTTTAATGAAAACTAAAGTTGAACCATGTACATATTTACAAAATTTTATCAACATGATTGAAAGTCCGTTTAGTACTCATTTGAAAGTATTAAGAAGCGATAATGGTCCAAGGTTCTTTATGACTGATTTTTTAATAGAAAAGATATTGTTCATCAAACTAGTTGTGTGGAAACTCCACGTCAGAATAGTGTTGTTGAATGCAAACATCAACATATTTTGAATGTCGCTCATGTACTGATTTTTCAATTTCAATTACCTCTTTGTTTTTTGTCATATGTTGTCAAACACTCGTGCTAATTTAATCAATATAATTCTTATTCTTCTTTTACATAATAAATCACCATATCAAATTGTTTATAAGGTGATACAAGATTTGTCTCATATAAAAAAAATGGTTACAAAATGGGGGTAAAGGACAAGCTTGGTTTAGAGGTAGAAAATGTATTTTTCTCAGTTACAAAGGGGTAAAATGTTTTACTCTTTTTTATATGAATCAAATGAATATTTTTGTGACACAATATGTTATTTTTTATGAAAATCATTTTCTTTTTTTTTAAGGATAACACTAATACCAATATGGACACACATAATCCGTTTAAACATTTGATTCCTTCTATTTTTTTTATAATGATATCATTGTATCTACATATGTTAGTGATATTGTTCTTTCAATTTCTAAAACGGTATTACCATCCACTACTCATTATGATTCACAACCTTCATTTTTCGAGTTTTTACTCATCTCAAACAACAATTTGAATACTTGAAGGATTATCACATTATATTCTTCTCTTCAAAAGATGAAGTTACTGAATAATGTATTATTTTTTCAACTTATTTGTGACTTAAATGAAGCACATATTTTACTTTTGCTTACAGATGTGGTCGTGACTATGGCGTGTTTGAATTTATGTACTCTGGCATCAGATGTGAATCTTTCGTGAATGTAGGGTTCCTAGCTATTCAAACGTGATTCTGTACATGGGGAATTCTTTATCCAAACACGCATTAAGTGTGAATTTACTTTGACAAACAATGGGCAACTTTTGTAGGGTAGAGGACGATGATAAATAGGAGACAAAAACTAAGACTATATTTAAAGTGAGTGTGCACATGAATTGGGGAGGGGCCAAATAGTTTCCGACTTCTCACGAATCTTTGGAATTAATGTAGTAGTTGGTTGAACACACTCATGCCATGCTTCTTGGAAGAAAAGCCCATACTCTCAAAGTTTGGAGAAGAAAGATATAAATTAAAATAAAGGGTGTGGCATTAATGGCACTATAAAGTAAATAAAGCCCATGACTTTAGCCCAAATTGAAAGGTTCAGCCCATGCTGCAATTAAAGCTCCCATTAACATATTTCAATCCACATCATGCTCTGAAAAATAAAATTATTATCAAACTAATTTTATATATTTTCAGGAATCCGTTAATAGATATCTTATAATAAAAATGTGGTTTTTGTAGAAAATGAAAAATGTTTACAAAAATAAAGAACATACGCTTTTTTATTAAAACTTACAATGAAAACATACTACTACGAATAGTAGCAGCAGTAAAAAGAAAAAGTCATTTTCTTTTGGTTAATGACTTCACAAGCAAAAACTTTATTGTAGTAAACAATATGTCACTAACTATTTCTAATAAATCTCTATCTTTTGGTTAACTTATTAAAAAAAAAAAAAAACTTTGATTATATTACACTCGACGTATTAAATATCATGATTAACCGATTATGTTTATTGGTCTGAAATGGAGAGTCTCCCAATGCCACCAGTTAATAAAGGTTTGACTCCTAGATATGTGTAAAGATTTAGTATTTATTTGTGCATTGGACAAAATTATTTTATAAAAGAGAATACTAATGAAAATTATATTATTTTTACTTTTTACATTTAATTGTCATTAATTGTAGCAAAATCAAATTACTGGTATTATTACTTTTACAGAGTGTTATAGGTTGAAAATCCTATACTAAATTAAGAAATAACTAGTATTTATTTATTGCAATATGAATCCTATTTGAAGATATGAAGCAATTTGCATTGTGATATCTTTTTGTGTGACAAGTGTTTGTAAAAGAAATATTTTCTTTTTCGAAATTGTTTGGAAGTGGATAAGCTAATATAAATTCATAGAAAAGAAATGTTACAGTAGTACGAAACTGGCAGCATATCAGAACTGATACATAGATGAAGTTGGGTGCATGGTAGCATAACAGTAGCATTAGATTAGCAGAGAAGCAAAAGTTAGGAAAGTAGAAAAATAAAACAAAAAGGAGGAGTCAGAACTGAAGCACGAGGGACAGTGCATGTCTCTGCGTGTTGTTGGCATTCACCTCTCTGAACTCACTACCACAGTTGCCACTGCCATTGTGGTCACACATTCCATTTCTAAGCTCACCTTTGAACAATTGACACTGAGCACAACCACTTCTTTTCCTTTCCCTCCTCCTCTCTCACTCAAACACCCTTTTTTTTGTTGCTTCCTCCTTGTCTCTGCCACATACTGTCGTGTTGTGTCTTCAATAAACGAGGTATTCTTCACTTCATCATAACTCAGCTACTGGTTTAAGCTCTCTCCACTACTACATAGACCATAGCTAAAGCACACTGCTTTTTCTCATTACTTTTTTTTATCAGTCACTGTTATCAGAGACCCTTCATTTTTTATCTGCATCGTGCATGATGATGTTGTTAAGTCAAGTTTTTTATTTATTTTTTATAATCTTTTAAATCTGTGAGTTGAGTCCATTCACCTACGCAAAGCTCATGTGTATGCTCCGTGTTTAATGGATCACTAACTTGGAGCTGCAAAAAATCCAGTGCCACATGCTGATTTCTTTAGATGCGTGTACAAAAATAGTTCCACGAGGGGTTTTGCACATGATCGAGCTCGATCTATGAAGAGGTAAGTGTTGACCCCATTTTGCTTTTTCTTTTGCCAACCCTTCTGTTTGTTTATATTTTGGTAGTCACAAACTCTACTTTTATTCATTCATTGATCACTGAACAGGACAAGCAATGATCTTCCTGAACTTGTTGCTCGTTTAGACCCCTTTCAAATCTTCTCTCCAAGGTGATGTATCAGTTATAACTATCTTGCATCATAACATTCAGTGCGTACATCTCTTGATGCAAGCTCTGTACCTTATTTAAATGTTCCTACTTCTTCTTTTAGCTGGACTGTGTTTTCTGTGTAACTAACACATTTTTTACTTTGCCACGGCAAATCAAGTTTCATGTAAAATGAAGACATTGGGTTAGTGGTGCTACATGGTTTTTAATTGAGAAAATATGTTTATTCACTTTTAGTCTATTTATTCTCTTTTTGTTTCCTGCAAATTTTCCCCAACATGACTGAGGTATTTGTTTTCAGAATGACTTGTTCTTTTCTTGTACATCTCACAAAATGGTGGTTTATAAGAGGACTATAGCTGCGCTTTCACAAATCTTTGGCGTTATGATAAATATATCCAATTTTTATACTTAAATCTAATTAATTATGTTGATCATTATAAAAGGGTCCATTCTTGTGGCTTGTTGTTCATCACTATTATAATCTCCTTCGTTGCATGGATGCATGCTTAACCCTGTATTTGTATAGAATTTGCCACACTCAATACCTGTCTGAACCGAGGTTAAATATAAATATAGCATATTTAGATGTTTCTTTTTATGCATGTAAATGCAGAATATTTAAATAAACAAACATCTAGAGAATCTTGTGAGATTTGTACTCGTATAGTTAAGGAGCTATATTTCCTCGTTGAAATTGCAGTTGTTTTGTCATGACTCATTTGTTCCTCTCTTTGTAGGTATCTACAGTGATCTCTTAGTTCTTACTAAAATCTCATTTGGAAATAGAAACCAGACCACACGTTAAATTATGAACAACTTCAAGTTAGGCGTAGATGTGATTAGTGCTCACAATCTATTACCTAAAGATGGACTAGGTTCGTCCAATGCCTTTGTGGAACTTTATTTTGATGGCCAGAAGTACCGTTCGACCATCAAAGAAAAGGATCTTAGCCCTGTTTGGAATGAGAGCTTCTACTTCAATATATCTGACCCTTCTAATCTTCACTATCTCTCACTTGAGGTCTATGTCCTCAGCCATTCAAAGGCTACTAACTCCACTTCATTTCTTGGCAAAGTTAGCCTTACTGGGACTTCTTTTGTTCCTTACTCTGATGCAGTTGTCTTACACTATCCATTGGAAAAGCGTGGTATTTTCTCTCGTGTAAGAGGAGAGATTGGTCTTAAAGTTTACATCACTGATGACCCAACCATAAAATCATCTGTTCCAACTCCTGTTGTTGATTACATGCCAACTAATAATCCTAGCTCAACACATGCAGAGGTTCGAGCACCTGCAAGCGCAATGGCAAACAGTTTTCCAAATGAAAATGTTGAGTCAAGGCACACATTTCATCATCTTCCCAACACAAAGCATCACCTGAACCAGCACCAGCAGCATTCAACTGGCTTTGCAGATACTCATTATGTAACAAAGTATGAAGCTGATGAAATGAAGTCTGAACCACAACCCATGAAGCTAGTACGCACAGCTACATCAGGACAACCAGTTGATTTTGCACTTAAAGAAACAAGTCCATATCTTGGCGGGGGAAGAGTTGTTGGTGGTCGTGTTATTCACAAAGACAAAACAGATAGTACATACGATCTTGTAGAAAGGATGTATTTTCTGTATGTGAGGGTTGTGAAGGCTCGTGAGCTTCCTACTATGGATATTACTGGGAGTCTTGATCCATTTGTTGAAGTGAGAATTGGAAATTACAAAGGTATTACCAGACACTTTGATAAGAATCAGAGTCCTGAATGGAATCAGGTGTTTGCCTTCTCAAAGGAGAGGATGCAAGCATCCATACTAGATGTTGTGATAAAGGACAAGGATCTCATCAAAGATGATTTCGTTGGCATTGTGAGGTTTGACATCAATGAGGTTCCTTTGAGAGTCCCACCAGATAGCCCTTTGGCTCCGGAGTGGTACCGTCTTGAGGACAAGAAAGGGGAGAAGATTAAAGGTGAGTTGATGCTTGCTGTATGGATTGGTACTCAAGCAGATGAGGCTTTTTCTGATGCATGGCATTCAGATGCAGCCACCCCTGTTGACAGCACACATGCTATCTCTGCAGTGATGCGTTCAAAGGTGTATCATGCACCAAGGTTATGGTACGTGCGCGTCAATATTGTGGAGGCACAAGACTTGGTTCCTACAGAGAAAAACCGTTTCCCAGATGTGTATGCCAAGGTGCAGATAGGAAACCAAGTGCTGAAAACAAAGACAGTTCCTGCACGAACACTGAGTGCACTCTGGAATGAGGATCTTTTATTTGTTGCTGCTGAACCTTTTGAAGACCATTTAATCATTTCAGTTGAAGATCGGGTTGGTCCTGGGAAAGATGAGATCATTGGGAGGATCATCATACCACTGAACTCTGTGGAGAGGCGTGCGGATGATAGAATCATTCATTCTCGATGGTTCAACTTGGAAAAGCCAGTTGCTATAGATGTGGATCAGTTGAAGAAGGAAAAGTTCTCAAGCAGAATTCAGCTCCGGTTATGTTTAGATGGTGGATATCATGTTCTTGACGAGTCTACTCATTACAGCAGTGATCTCCGTCCCACAGCAAAGCAATTGTGGAAGCCACCAATTGGGGTATTAGAACTTGGAGTACTGAATGCTGTAGGACTCCACCCGATGAAAACAAGGGATGGCAGAGGCACATCTGACACATACTGTGTAGCAAAATACGGTCACAAATGGGTAAGAACAAGGACCATTGTTGACAATCTGTGTCCAAAATACAACGAACAATACACTTGGGAGGTTTTTGATCATGCCACAGTTCTTACGGTTGGTGTCTTCGACAACAGCCAGATCGGGGAAAAGGGCAACGGTACATCGAAGGACTTGAAAGTTGGGAAGGTCAGAATTCGCATCTCTACTTTAGAAACAGGCAGGATTTACACTCACTCATATCCATTGTTGGTTCTTCACCCAACTGGGGTTAAGAAGATGGGTGAACTTCACTTGGCAATACGGTTTTCATGCACTTCTTTAGCAAACATGCTTTACCTGTACTCACGTCCTCTGCTGCCTAAAATGCACTATGTTAGGCCTTTCTCTGTGACACAGCTAGACATGCTACGCCACCAAGCAATGAACATAGTGGCAGCACGACTAGGCCGAGCAGAGCCACCACTTCGCAAGGAAGTGGTGGAATACATGTCGGATGTGGACTCTCACCTTTGGAGCATGCGGCGAAGCAAGGCCAATTTCTTCAGACTGATGACTGTCTTCTCTGGTGTGTTTGCGGTTGGGAAGTGGTTTGGTGAAATCTGCATGTGGAGAAATCCCATCACAACAGTGCTGGTTCATGTGCTGTTTCTCATGCTTGTATGCTTCCCAGAATTGATCTTGCCCACTGTTTTTATCTACATGTTTTTGATAGGGGTGTGGAACTTCAGATATAGACCAAGGTACCCTCCTCACATGAACACAAGAATCTCACAAGCTGAGGCAGTGCACCCAGATGAGTTGGATGAAGAGTTTGACACTTTTCCAACGAGCAGAGACCCTGAACTTGTGAGAATGAGGTATGATCGCTTGAGGAGTGTGGCTGGAAGGATTCAAACAGTGATTGGGGATTTAGCCAGCCAGGGAGAAAGGATTGAGGCACTGTTAAGCTGGAGAGACCCACGTGCTACATCCTTATTCATTACATTATGTCTTCTATCTGCGTTGCTTCTCTACGTTACCCCTTTTCAAGCTGTGGCTGGTTTGGCAGGTTTCTACATCATGAGGCATCCAAGGTTTCGCCACAGGCTGCCATGTGTCCCTATCAACTTCTTCCGACGCCTCCCTGCAAGAACAGACAGCATGTTGTAGAGTTGCTATGTACTGTGGTCGTAGTGTTAGTGATGCTTCAAACCAGTTTTTCTCCTTTTTATTGTTTTATCTGGCTATTGTTGAATGTGTTTTCATCATATAATTATATAACGCTATAATTTTGATATTTCCTTGCAAGCTCAAGCTGAAAGGACTTCTGATTTGTATGTGAATTGCTTAGATGCATGCAAATCAGTAAGACTTTTATAGAATTCTCTTTCTTCTAATGTTTGTCATTGACTCGTTTTAATTCTTTCGACCTCAAGTCCGTTAAGATAGCATTGAAGAATCAATTACTGGATCCAAAGTATTGTCCACTTTAGAGTTTTTGAGCTCTGATTTTGTTCTTAAAAGGCGTCTCGGTGGGTTAACTGAGGAAGATATATTTAAACTGCACTTGACATCAACCAAACTATATTGGTGATTGGTGATACCGAAACAGTAATTAAAGTAAAAATGAATCAAAATCTTAGCCCGTAAAGATTTTGTGAAATTCATATCAGTACTACAATTTTTATCACATTGTCATCTTGAAGACATGTTTCATTTTAGTTAATTTCGTTTTTTAGGAAGAAAAAACGGGCTGAGAAGAGTGGTACATATAGAGAGAACAACAATGTCTGGCTTTTCAGAAAATCAAACATTTGAATATATGATGAACGTTAATTTCATTTGAATCCAACCACTATGATGCCATTCTTCAAACGTATTATATTGGGAGCACGACTACACAACGAAAACTTAACACATAATTAAAGCGCATCTCGACGTGCACAATTTTGTCAACACAAGGGAAAAGTACTACGTGCTTGCATGATAAATGGCATAGCGACTGAAAAATATGAACGTGGCAATTGTAGGTACTCTTGCTTGTTAGGAGTGAGGTTTTTTTGTTTTGTTTTATATAATTCAGATTTGAGAAGTAATTAAAGAGTGGAATATTTTAAGGAGTTGGGCAAAATAAATGACTTTTTTTCTTCCTCTTTTTTAAGTTTTGGATAGACCACAATTATAAAATGCAGACAGAAATCAACACAATGTACAAAGTGAATATACAGAACCATTTGGTAGGGTACATATGGACGCATTCATCTTCTTGCTTTAGCTTAATCTTATATATTTTTCACATAATTTTGTTATTAAATGTTGAATCCATTCCGAAGAGGATGAATGCTAATTGCATTATGAATGTGAACCATTAAAATATGTCATCTGAACCGCAAAGAACATCTCAACGTGCATATTATTATTTAAACAAGGAAAAATATATAACTTGTGCTTGCATGATAAAATGTTGGGTGAGCAAACCATGATTAATTATCCATCTACTTTATAAAAACCAGAAGTAAGGGATACTAACATTGTTCTCCCCCAGAAAATGGCAGTGTCTATATCCAGAAAAAGACCAAAATCATCATCTAGAAATCTAGAAGCTAAACAATCTTACTTTGGCCTTACAATCCTCTACAACTTTCTTAGTAGAGTTTCTGCTTTAGTCTTCCTCATAATCCTTATCTACATGTGGTCTTCCTTCTCCACCTTAATAACAGGAAACATCATTCATGTTTGCTTTTCCACAAGGAAGCTCAATAACCTCTATTGTCTCTCTGCAGGTACTCACCCCTCCTTTGAAATACCAACCTCCACAAACAATAGTAGCCCTATTATTACTCCTGGAATTGATCAGGGTAATGCAACTACTGAACCTGTCAAGTTTCCAGATACCCCACATCTGGTTACTACTAGTGGTAGAATAGTTATCAATGATACAGATGAGAGGGTTGCAAATGCTGTTAAGGTCGTTGAGGAACAATTGCAAGTCCATAGATCTTGGAGGTCAAAGTCAAACAAAAACTATGCAACTTGTGATGGTAAAGGAATATATGTTTATGACTTGCCATCCAAGTTTAACAAGGACTTGGTGGGTCAATGCCGTGACATGGTTCCATGGCAGGACTTCTGCAGGTATTTGAGTAACGAGGGGTTGGGTGAGCCAATAGCCAAGCTGGGAAAAGGATGGTACAAGACTCATCAGTACTCTCTTGAACTCATATTTCATTCAAATGTCTTGAGGCATCCATGCAGGGTTTTCGATCAAACAGTTGCAAAGCTCTTCTATGTTCCATTCTATGGTGGTTTGGATATCTTGCGATGGCATTTCAAGAATGTGTCAAGTGATGTGAAGGACAGTTTGAGTCTGGAATTGGTGAAGTGGCTTGAGAGACAAGGACCGTGGAAAAGGAATTCAGGTAAGGATCATGTGCTTGTGTTGGGAAAGATTTCGTGGGATTTTAGGAGAAGCAATGAGTCTCCTTGGGGTACTAGATTGTTAGAGCTTGACAAATTGCAAAACCCCATTAAGCTCTTGATTGAAAGACAACCTTGGCACCTCAATGACATTGGAATTCCTCACCCAACTAATTTCCACCCACATTCAGACAATGATATAATCTCTTGGCAACTGAAAATCATGAGATCAAACCGCAAAAAGCTTGTGAGTTTTGCTGGAGCAGCACGGGCTAATGCAGACGACAACACCAGATCAACATTAATCAACCAATGCACTTCATTAGGTAATGGGAAATGTCATTTCATGAATTGCAGTTCTGTGAAGTGTGATGAGGCTGAGGTAGTAATAGAACTTTTTGTGGAGTCTGAGTTTTGCCTTCAGCCCCCAGGAGATAGTCCAACAAGAAAATCTGTTTTTGATTCGCTGATATCAGGTTGCATCCCTGTTCTCTTTGATCCTTTCACGGCTTATTACCAATATCCATGGCACTTGCCCCATGACCATGATAAGTACTCTGTGTTTATGGACAAAAAAGAGGTGAAAGAAATGAATGTGGTGGAGAGACTGAGCAACATTTCGTTAAGAGAGAGAGAAAACATGAGGAGATATATTGTATATGAACTGTTGCCTGGATTGGTATATGGGGATTACAACGCTGAGCCTCACAAGTTTCAGGATGCGTTTGCCATTACAATCAATAATCTTCTTCAGAGGGTTAGCACATTAGAGCAATGACTCTCTACTCTTTATTTGTTTCACACTTTGAATATGCTATGTACTGTTTTCATTTTTCCTTTTACTTTTGCACTTCACAATTACTCACTAACAATACTTGTAACCATCTTTCCTCAATAATAAACTCTCTCTCAATTTTGAACATATGTTCCTCCTTTTTAGCTTATACATATGAGCCCTACCATTAGGAAGGTTTTTTCAAGTCATAAATGTAATCACAAGAACACAACATTGAATGGCTCAACATTTCCAAGAATGTGAGTTTCTAGAAGGGTGTTGATATGTTTACACTATCAACCGTGAAAACATACCATTCACATTCCAATAAATTAATATTTTATTCATTTTTTATTTTATTTTTTAATTCAAAATATTATTATAAATGTTTATTAAATTTATGTTATTTACGGTTAATGGTGTTAAAAAAAACTTTTCTCTTTCTGGAATGACTCGTGTTTTCTGGACGAATTTCTTTTCTGAGCATTTTTTTTGAGAATTTAGGTTTTTAAAGATAATTCAGTAATGATACTTTCACAATCTATTCTAAAATATAACAAGGTAGGGATAATATGAAGAAAAGTGTATTGTTGTCATTTTATGAAAAAAAAAAAAAAAAAACTGAATTTTTAGTTAAAAAAATAAAATTGTAAAAAAAAAAAAATATTCAATTTTTCATTT
>Ga0123341_1002210_pt1 | contig 15772 bp, 13 predicted proteins | sample Turbeapinknodule_FD_89959 | JGI IMG/M metagenome (GOLD analysis project Ga0123341, IMG submission 89959) | Root nodule microbial communities of legume samples collected from Mexico - Turtle bean Mexico pink nodule | ecosystem: Host-associated > Plants > Roots > Nodule | place: Mexico: Nepantla... | reverse complement strand
TTTGATTACTTAGTGGATTACCCAGTGGTTTTCTGGGGACTGGATGTAGCTCTTGGTTTAAGAGTGAACCAGTATAAACTGTTGGTGTATCTTTCTCTTACCCTTAAACTCATTTACATTTTGGTTTTAGTTTTACTGGTATAAACAACCGATTGTTTTTCTGCTGCTTTGCTGTTTTATTGATCTTGTTCTTGGCTAACCTAATTTCTGTTATGGATTCATACAAAGAATTTTTTTAAACTTTGAAAAGATTTCAAAAACCTTTCTTAAACAATTCACCCCCCTCTCATTAAAGGCCATATATTCTAACAATGTTTAGTCAGAATGTCGTGGTTTATGTGGACGACATTGTGGTTAAATCTAACTCATCCTAACAACACATCCAAGACCTATAGGAAGTGTTTCAAGCTCTTTGAGACCATGACATGAGACTCAACCCCGACATATTTGCGTTTGGGGTAGAAGGAGGAATTTTTTTGGGTTTTATCCTCACTCATCGTGGCATAGAGGCAAACCCGGAGAAACGTAGGGCAATCACCGAGATTTGTACCCCTGAGAATGTCAGAGAAATTCAAAGACTGATTGAGCGGCTAACAACCCTTTCTAGATTTGGACTGAGGCTAGTAGAGAAAACACAGCCTATAGTACAATTTCTACGCAAGGCAGCTAACTTCCAATGGACGAACGAGTGTGAAGGGACTTTTTTGCAATTAAAAGCTTTCTTGGCGTCCCTGCCGGTTATTCAAAAGTCGAATGCTACAAAGCCCATAATCATTTACCTTGCTGTGTTAGAAGATGTAGCTATTGCAGCATTGATACAGGAAGTTGAAAAGGAATAGCGACCAATTTACTTCATCATTTGGGTACTTCATGGCACCGAGGTACGTTACCAAATCATCGAAAAGGTAGTCTTGGCCTTGGTGATAACAACAAGGAGGATGCACATGTATGTTTAGAATCATCGTATAATAGTCAAGATCGACTATCCAATAATGAAGATATTAACAAAGTCAAATTTGGCCGGCCATATGATTGGATGGGCCGTTGAACTATACGAATTTCAAATCCAATATAAACCTAGGGGGCAATTAAATCCTAGGCTTTGGCTGATTTTGCAGCCGAGCTTAGTCCTCATTTGACCGAGGAAGAGGATTCGTAGTGGATCTTGCATGTCGATGGGTCCTCTAACAGCAGATCATGCGGTGCAGGGGTAGTGCTCGAGGGATCGGGCGATATCCTCCTCGAGCAATCTTTAAAATTTGACTTCGAAACATCAAATAATCAAGTGGAGTATAAAGCCATTATAACTGTTCTCAATCTAGCACTAGATATGGAGGCCAAAAAACTTATATGCAAAAGTGACTCCCAGCTCGTTGTCAAACAGTTGAAGGGAGAATTTGAAGTAAAAGAATCGTTGTTTCAGAGGTACTACCATTTTTTTTCAGAATTTAATTGCCAAGTTTAATGACGTAAGAATTGAGCACATCTGTTAGAAACACAATACCTGGGCGATATGCTCTCATGGTTAGCCACTGTCAAGAAAAAGGGCCTCCACCAGTCGTTCATCTATATTAACCTCAAGAATCCCAACATTGGCTTGGATGAATGTATGACAACTGATGTACAACTAAACTAGATGACGCCCATCAAACAGTTTTTAGACAATGGGGATTGCGAAACTCAATTAGAGAAGACAATGGGACAAGAAGCTGCTCTAATTCTTCTTATTGAGAAAGATCTCTATCGCCGAGTATACACTCGACCGCTGTTGAAATGGATCTCTCTTGACCAAGCCGACTATGTCATGCGAGGGATACACGAGGGAGTATGTGGCACTCATTCGAGGGTGAGAACAATGGCCGCTAAGGTGTTAAGAGCAAGTTACTATTGGTCAACCGTGCAGGGAGACTGAACCTATTTTGTTCGAAAATGTGTCAAATGTCAGGAGTACGACAATTTATCTCACCAGAAGCTCAAAAATCTTCATTACATTCTCTACCCTTGATCATTTGTGAAATGGGAAATGGATATCATCAGACCTTTTAATCCAGGTAAGGAGCAGTGTAAATTTCTTTTAGTTGGGATAGATTACTTCACCAAGTGGATAGAGGCCAAACCTTTGGCAGCAATCATAACTCAGAATGTTCAATACTTTGTATGGAGAAATATTGTGTCGTTTAGGAATACCCCATGTGATCATCACTGACAATGGCCGAAAGTTCATCAACCTGGGACTTGATGATTTTTATGAGAAGCTAGATATCAAACATATCATGAGTTCGGTAGAACACCCTCAAACTAACAGCCAAGCCAAAGCTGCCAACAAAGTAATTCTCTAGGAATTAAAGAAGAGACTTAGCCCAACTAATGACAAGCGGACCGAGGAGATTCTCAAAGTCTTGTGGGCTTATCGATGTACACAACTGTCCACCACACAGGAAACCTCATACAGTTTGACGAACAGAACAGAGGCTATGATCCTGGTTGAAGTCAAAGAACCCTTTCTCTGACAGTAAATGCTGCTCAACCTCAACAAAGAAAGTTTGTTGGTCAGTCTCGACTTAATAAAAAAGCTCAGAGACAAAAGCATAATAAGGGAGTAGGCATGCTAAATTTAGGCGTGAAGGCGATACAATTCAAAAGTAATACCACGAAGTTTTCAAAAGGGAGACTTAATTTGGCGAATGCGTAACGACGCCCAGAAAAATGAAGGCAAGTTTTCAAGTAATTGGGAAAGACCTTTCTGCATTTCAGAAACAGCGGCCGATGGAGCCTATTACCTAGAATTTTTCTCAGGAAAATCTATACCGATAATGTGGAATGCCACGCATCTCAAGTTTTTTTACAGTTGACTATTTTAATAAAGACAATGTACTCTTTCCTCACTCAAGTGTTTTATCCCTAAGTAGGGTTTTCGATCGAAAAGGTTTTAACAAGGCACTTTAAAGTTATATATCATTATCATGCATCTTCTATACACTTTTGACACAGGTACCACTCGGTAATGGCATCCACTCAACTACTAGCGACCCTTACCGACCGAAAGACTACTACATACTACACCGTCAAACCATCAATCGATAACGGCAACACTTAACTACTAGCGACCCTCACTGACTGAACAATTATCACTAGATAGCGGAAACCGCTTAACTACTAGTGATCCTTATCGATCAACCGGTAGGTCGAGGGAGACGCTTAACTTCTAGCGACCCTCATCAACCGAACAACTATCACTCAGTAACGACATCCGCTTAACCACTAGCAACCCTTATCGATCAAACGCTCGGTCAAGGGAGCCGTTTAACTACTAGCGACCCTTACCGATCGAACGCGTACTATCCGGTAATGGCACCCGCTTAATTACTAGCAATCCTCGACGAACGTCTACACACTTAAATGTGTCGGCATTAACACAACTTCAACCAATGCAATCTTATCACATATGTGCGCCTTCAGTAAAGGTATTTATTCTTACTACCAATTAAACAAAAAACTTTTGCAGATAATCGCATAGGCATACAAAGTTTAATCAATTCGCCATGCCCTCGGTGGCCACACCTTGTCAATTACAACTACAAAAAATATTAGTTGTATTCGAGCGATCTTACTCAAAAGGAGTCTTTACTTCGACCAAATTCGTCAAGCTCAACTCATCAGTTAGTTGAAATTACAACATTTTGGTCTTAATCCAATTATTGTCTCACGAGTGTACAGTACAACTCGGTCCAAATAATTAAAGTTCGTCATTGGATAAAGTTCTATTATTAATTATGGCATTGGTCAACTTTTATCAAATCATAAACAATCAAGGGTGAATACCCAAAGGCTTGGTCAGATATCGTTAATTAGTGCTCGCAAAATAATCGTAGATTGGAAAATGGAGTTAAAGGCTTGATGAGCCACATCAAGTTATAATCACAATAGTTAAAGGCATGGATTAAAGTGTAGAAGTTAAAATTGTTCAATACCCACATCCGAGCCCAAGAAAATTCCTGATGTGAGTTGATTTTAGGATTGTTTATTTTATGGTGTGACACTTTACTTAGATTGAGATTTTAGGAATTTAAGAGTGAAAACCTTAGGAAAATCCCCAATGGACATTAACTTAACCAAGTGGTTAAGTAGATGTGAAGGTTCATTTCACAAAGGCAAAAGGAAAATACAATTATAAGGTGAAAATGATGCTAGAAGGTGCGGAATTAAAGAACAATGAAAAGAAACCAAAATAGAATTGTCGAATGGAAACAAGGAAAACCAAACAAGAACATGATACAAAGAGTAAAAATGGAATGACAATGGAAAAACAGATGAAGGAAGGAGAAAACTTATGTGATGGATTTGAGAAGTGGAACACGCCATTTGGAGTGTGATTGGCCTCCAAGATAAATGAAGATAGCTGCCACTTGAGAGGTCTCAATACTCACAAGATAAGACCTAAATGCTAAGATGAATTCAAACCTTAGTAACACCTCACACAATTTGTGCAGAGTAACTGTTCTTCTATTAATTTCAACTTGTAAAATACGCTAGGTAGGCCTCCTATTTATAGGTGAAGGAGCCTTGGAGAACAAGATAAAGGGGTAGGATGGGAAAATGGAAAAAATGGGCAGCCTTAGGGTTTGTCTAAGTCAAACCCGCATTCTAGCCTTGTCCTTCTAGAAACTAGGTCAAAATGTCTTCCGAAAGGACTAGGAACAAGCTAAAATGCTACCCACACCCCCTATTATGATAAAGACACCTTATTCTAGCCTATCTTTGCTATTTGGCCCCCTAAAGTGAGCCCAATTTATTTACAACATATTTGTATCTTATAAGAAGACCAAAAGGAAGAACTTGAGAGGCATCTAAAAATCAACCTAGGTTAAATTAGGATTTGTAGAAACTCCTAATTAAACCTTGGCCAGTCCTTTAGACCTAATTTGAGTCACATGATGCATACCATGTCACGCCTCCCTTGTGAGCTCAAATAGGCACCTATTTTCAAACATTTTTCCATTTGAATTTCCCACCAAATTATGTGTACAATGTCCAAACCCTAAAGCTATATAAAGGGGTGATTGGCTTATGAATTTGCAAGATTAATGAATGAGTGAATTGCTGCCAAGATTGCTAGCCATCTTATTCTCTTGTCTTACCTCTCTAGGATAGACACTTTAATCTTCTTCTTCACCTACCTCAAGTGATATGGCCCAACCAAACACTTTCCCTACCTATCATGCACCTTCAAGGAATCCATAGCTCCATGAGAGCCATGCTTGCACATTTCCTGCATTGAAGCTTCCGCAAATCCTTAAAAAATTCAATAAATTAATTCGGTCATGATGGCACATTCCATCATTTGGTATCTAGAGCCAAGGCTCGTCAATAGATAAGTGTCTTCTCTTCTTTTATTTTTTATGTTGTTCTTAATTTCGTTGTTCATCATGTTCTTGATTGTCTTGTTCTTTCAGTTTTGGTTTTATGTTTGTGTTGTTGTTTTTTAATTTTGTTCGGTTCATTTTGTTCAATTAGTCTTGAACAATTCGTGTTGCAAATTTTATGGGATTCTATTGAGTAATTGTGTGTGCTGTTTTGTTTTTGATTTATTTAAGTCTTATTGATGTTTTTAATCGGTGCAAATCTGTTTGATTTGAGTCATTTAAATTTTTGAATCCATTCAAGTAATGTCAATCATGTGCATCCAAAATTGTCATCAATTCTATGTAGTAATTTTGTTGTTAATTTTGATTGCTTGATTTTAATTTGAGTACAATTTCTATTTTGAATTTGAGCTTTGGTGCATTTTAATTTTTCCAGATTTGAGTTCATGCTTGTGTGTTAGTTCCATACAAGTTCATTTTCCACATAATTCCATTGTGTTTTTTAAGTTTTCAATTTTGTTTTTATTTTCAGATTAGAATTCCTCTATTTCACAATTTTTGTGCTGGCTAAAAACATTTATAAAAATTAATTCCATTGGTGAAAAATTCTGAGATTCTGGATTTGAGCAGTTTGATGTTTTAAAAAAGTGAAAAAAATAAGTGTAGCAAAATTCAAAATAGAAAAGAAAATGATTTAAAAAACGAACACAGTGCAAAATTCAGACTCTGAAAAGAAAATTTGAAGCGATAGTGAATTGAAAAAAAATATTGCAATTATTTGGCACATTGTTTTTGTGAAATTCCAAGCCTACATTGAGCTTAAACTTTAATGTTTCTGTGGCTTAAATTTCAAATTCAAATTTGAAGTATTCTGCCCAGCATAAATTCGGCAAGTTGAGAAAAAATTTACACAAAAATCCTCTAGTGCAATTTTGGTTTTATTCATCTATTCTAATGTCATTCTCTAGGTTTCAATTTGTGTGTTATCTTTTCTTGTGTACCTTAATTTTTTTCTTGTCATTTGTATTGAATATTCTTTCAAGTCATGTCAAATATCAATTCCATTTGTTGTAGTCCTATTTTTTAAATTGATTTTTGTAGCTTTAAAACTTGTTTGACTTCTTTTTGGTGGAAGTGACCTAAAAAGTGCTTTTGCGAGTAGTGGAGCTGAAATTTCTTGGTGAAAGCTATATCACTAAAGAATTGCAGAATTGAATATTCAAGGTTGAATATCCTAAAGAGGTATAGCAAGGGACAACACCAAACTTATAAAAAAAATATACACAAAGGAGCTACAAGTGAAGGAGTGCATAAAATAGGTCTTAAAATTTTGGTGCCTCAAAATTTGTTGATCTAATTTTCTTTGTATTTATTTGTGTTGTATTTTGCAAAACCTTGATTAATTAGTGGATTAATTTCGTCTTAGACGGTGAGTGTGTCTTCAAGGTTCTAAGTGCCAAGAAGCCTCACCTTAGGAATTCAACTAGTTTTAAAGCTTTCTAGTTAGCAATTTTCTTTCAAGTGTTTTATTGTTTTGCATTGTTTTCTTGCATAAAATTTTGTTTTCGTCTTTGATTTTACTCTAATTAAATTGCTTGGAAAAAGGTTTGTGAAAGTGTTGTGGGATAGTATATGACAAGGAAAGGCTTGGTACTTAAGAGATCCTAGTGATCCACCTCCCTTTCCTGGGAAGTTACCTACTTCACTCCAACTATCTTTCTTTTTGGAAATTACTTTTATTACATAACTTTAAACATGTCTTCTCATTCTTCTATTCCTAGTGAAAGTGATAAAAATTCTATAAAATCTCTTTTAAAACAAATGGCTAAAGACTTTCAATCACTATCACTTAGACAATTGCAACATGATGCTAAAATTTTGAAAGAAAAGAAAGAAAAAGATGTCTATCTTGCAATCTTAGAAGAAGAGTTGAAACTTGTTAAAGAAAGGGATGAATACATCAAAAAAATAAAAAGATATTCACATGCATCTAGTTCTAGGTTGAGTGACTCACATGCTGAGAAGAGTCTTAGAATGAATGAATATTATCAACCTCCACCTAGAAGAACTAGAAGACAAAGCCCAAAGGAGACCAGGGTAGACTTACCTCATTTTTATGGAAAGGAAAACGTTGAAACATATCTAGATTGGGAGATGAAGGTAGAGCAACTTTTTGTTTGCCACCATGTTAGTGAGGAGAGGAAAGTACCCATAGCCACCTTAAGTTTTCAAGGAAATGCTATGTATTGGTGGACAACCTTAGAGAGAGATAGATGCCTCCACAAGGACCCTCCCATAGAATATTGGAATGACCTTAGGGGATCCTTGAGATGCTACCATATTCCCTCATATTACAATAGGGAGTTAATGGACAAGCTCGAGAGACTCCAAGAAAAGAGCATGAGTGTAGAGGAATATAAGCATAAAATGGAGCTATACATGATGAGAGCCTCTATTAGGGAGGAAGAAACCACCACCATAGCTAGGTTTCTAAGTGGTCTCAATGTTGAGATTAGAGATAAAGTGGAACTCTTTCCCTATAGGGACTTGAATGACTTGATCCAACTTTTTATAAAAGTTGAGCAACAAAATTTGAGAAAAGGATCAAGTCGCAAGGAGAGTTCTTACTCTAACTCTTATCCTAAGAGAAAGCATAGAAGAGAAAGGAGGATAGTATTTCAAAAGATAAATCCAAGGAAACTCCCAAAAGTGTAAGAAAAGATGTGACTACCCCACAAACCCGCATTAAAGACATCCAATGCTTTAAGTGTCTTGGTAGAGGTCATATAGCATCCCAATGCCAAAATAGGAGAACCATGATCTTAAGAGGGAGGGATGAGTATAGCAGCCAAGATGATGAGTCTAGCGGGAAAGAAAAAGAGAATAGTGAGGGAGCATATCCATGTGAGGGGAAATTAATGATGATTAGAAGAACCCTCAACAATCAACCCAGTGTGAACCATGAAACACAAAGGGAGAACATCTTTCATACAAGATGCAAAGTTTTAGAAAACATTTGTTCTCTCATTGTGGATAGTGGCTCTTGCTGCAATTGTGGTAGAACTAGGATGGTTGAAAAGCTTAATCTACAATTAATACCTCATCCAAAACCTTACAAAATTCAATGGATAAATGAAGATGGGGAGTTAATTGTAGACAAGCAAGTGAAAGTCAACCTTTCTATGGGAAATTATAAAGATGAAATTTTATGTGATGTAGTTCCCATGGAAGCTTGTCATATCTTATTGGGAAGACCATGGAAAATTGATAATGCATAATGGTCTTACCAATGAGATTACTTTCACTCATAGGGCAAAGAAGTTTGTACTATATCCTTTAACACCCTCACAAGTGTTGAAGGACCAAGTACAAATGAAACAAAAGGGAGAAAATAAAAAAAGAATAGAAAATATAACAACAAGTAAAACACCTTAGGGAGAAAGCTAAGCGTGGGAGAAGAGTGTTCCTTCCCACAAGGTCATTCAGAAAGAAGAAAAGTTTGAAAATAAAATTGAAAAGATACTTCTATCTGAAAAACTTTCAGGCCTTCTTCTTTGTAAATGAACACTTGCATGCATTGCCACACTTTCTGAAGTTTGTGAGCTACCTCCTCAAGTGAAAAAGCTTTTAAAGGAATTTGGTGATGTATTCCCTAAGGAAGGCCCCATTGGACTTTCACCTTTTAAGGGTATAGAACATCAAATAGATTTAGTTCCGGGAGTTAGTTTACCAAATAAACCAGCTTATAGAACTAATCCTGAGGAGACTAAGGAGATAAAATCACAAGTTCAATAATTATTGGAGAAGGGCTAGGTTCAAAAGAGTCTAAGTCCTTGTGTTGTAGCTGTTTTGTTGGTGCCTAAGAAAGATGACAAGTGGAGAATGTGTTGTGATTGTAGAGCCATCAATAACATCATCATCAAATATAGGCATCCAATTCCTACACTTGATGATATGCTTGATGAATTGCATGGGTCCACTATATTTTCTAAGATTGATCTTAAAAGTGGATATCACCAAATAAGAATCAACGAAGGTGATGAGTGGAAAACTGCTTTTAAGACCAAATTTGGACTATATGAGTGATTAATGACGCCTTTTGCACTCACTAATGCACCTAGCCCTTTCATGAAGCTTATGAATCATGTCTTTAGGGATTGCATAGGTAAATATGTAGTAGTTTATTTTGATGATATACTAGTTTATAGTCAAAGCCTAGAGTCCCACCTAAGTCACCTTAAGGAGGTTCTTTTAGTGCTTAGGAGAAATAGTTTGTTTGCTAATATAGAGAAATTCACTTTTTGTGTGGACAGTGTAGTGTTTTTAGGATTCATAGTCAACAAAAATGGGGTACATGTTGACTCAGAGAAAATGAAATCCATCCAAGAGTGGCCAACCCCACAAAATGTAGGAGATGTTAGAGGCTTTTATGGTTTAGCTAGCTTTTATAGGAGATTTGTTCCTAATTTCTCAAGTCTAGCTTCACAACTCAATGAGTTAGTGAAGAAAGACACTCCGTTTTGTTGGACGGAGAAACATGAGCAAGCCTTTCAAAGGTTGAAAGATCAACTCACAAATGCACTCATTCTAGCTTTACCAAACTTTTGAGCTAGAGTGTGATGCATCGGGAGTAGGAATAGGTGTTGTCTTGTTGCAAGGTGGGCACCAAATTGCATATTTTAGTAAAAACTTCATGGTCCCGCCCTCAACTACCCCACCTATGACAAAGAGTTATATGCACTTGTGAAGGCCCTGCAGACTTGAGAACACTATCTAGTTTCAAAAGAGTTTGTCATACATAGTGATCATGAGTCTTTGAAATATTTGAAGGGTCATCATAAGTTAAACAAAAGACATGCAAATTGGATGGAATTTCTTGAGCAATTTCCATATGTTATCAAATACAAGAAGGGAAATACAAATATCGTGGTGGATGCTCTATCAAGGAGACATGTCCTATTTTCTAAACTTGGAGCCCAAATTCTTGGATTTGAAAACATACCTGAACTTTATAAAGAAGATAAGGATTTTGCACCCAATTTTGCTAAGTGCCAACATAGAACACAAGGAGGATTTTATGTTTATGAGGGGTACTTATTTAAAGAAGGAAAATTTTGTATACCCGAAGGAACACATAGAAAACTCTTTGTAAAAGAATCACATGAAGGAGGACTCATGGGCCAGTTTGGAGTTGATAAAACTCTTGATCTTTTAAAAGGAAAATTCTTTTGGCCACACATGAGGAAAAATGTTCAAAGACATTGTCATAGATGCATTTCATGTTTAAAATCCAAGTCTAAGAAAATGCCTCATGGACTCTACACTCCTTTACCATTTGCAAGGGCTCCTTGGGAAGATATAAGCATGAATTTCATATTAGGACTCCTTAGGACACAAAGAGGCTTTGATTCCATTTTTGTGGTAATGGATAGGTTTAGCAAGATGGCTCATTTTATACCCTACCATAAAGTGGATGATGCTAACAACATCTCTAAGCTCTTCTTTAAAGAAGTGGTAACACTACCTGGTTTGCCTAAGACCATAGTTTTGAATAGAGATCCTAAATTTGTGGACCATTTCTGGAGAACTCTCTGGGAAAGGCTAGTAACTAAGTTGATTTTCCCAACTTCTTATCATCCTCAAACGAATGGGCAAACTAAAGTTGTAAATATATCTCTTTCCATTATGCCTAGGTCAATCATGAGAGGCAACCACAAATCTTGGGATGAGTACCTTCCTCATATTGAGTTTGCATATAATAGGGTAGTTCATAAAACTACTAATATTTCTCCATTTGAGGTTGTGTATGGATTTAATCCTCTTACTCCTTTGGATTTGTTACCTCTACCTAATCCACAAGAATTTGTGCATAAGGAAGGAGTAACAAAGGTTGAATTTGTAAAGAAAATGCATAAGAGCATTAAGAAACAAATACAACAACAAACAGAGAAATACATGAAAAATAGCAATAAGGGGAAGAGATAAAGATGATTTTTGAGGAAGGAGATTGGATTTGGCTTCACCTAGGAAGGATAGATTCCCTATTAAGAGGAAGTTGAAACTTAGTCCCCAGGGAGATGGTCTTTTCCACGTCCTCAAAAGAATCAACAAATTAAATATCAACTTGACCTGCCTGAGAAATATGGATTACATACTACCTTCAATGTTATGGATCTAACACCTTTTGCAGGTAGTGAAGACGAAGAGACAGAAACATGTGATCTGACAAATCCTCTTCAAGAGGGAGGGGATGATGGAAGACGGCCTAGCTCAGGCCCAACAACTAGGTCAATGACAAGGGAGATCCAAGATGATTGGGACTCTGCTACTGATGGCAGAGAAACTTTCCTATACATGTTCAAAAATGCCATAAACCTAGTGTAGAGTAGAATTTATTTTTTGTCAAAAGTAGAATAGGAATTTTACTTGTAATTTTTCTTAAATGTAATTAGGTTGAATTTAGGAATCTAAAAACCAACCTAGGTTAAATTAGGATTTCTAGAAACTCCTAATTAAACCTTGGTCGGTCCTTTAGACCTAATTTGTGTCACATGATGCATACCATGTCACGCTCCCTTGTGAGCTCAAATAGGCACCTATTTTCAAACATTTTTCCATTTTAATTTCCCACCAAATTATGTTTACAATGGTCGGATCCTAAAGCTATATAAAGGGGTTCTTGGCTCATGAATTTGAAAGATTAATGAATGAGTGAATTGCTGCCAAGATTTCTAGCCTTCTCACTCCCTTGTCTTGCCTCTCTAGGATAGAGACTTTAATCTTCTTCACCTAGCTCAAGTGATATGGTTCAACCAATCACTCTCCCTACCTATCATGCACCATCAAGGAATCCATAGCTCCATGAGAGCCATCCTTGCACATTTCCTCCATTGAAGCCTCCAAAAATTCAACAAATCAATTCGGTCATGAAGGCACATTCCATTAAATCCCTTTCGACATCGTAGCGATCATCATTAATTGGCATGCCATGATAAAATGCATCTTGGCACACACTTTGGAAAAAACATTTTTTGCTAATACACAGAAGGAAAGCCTCAGATTCCTCTAACTTCGCGACCAACATTCCTTTTTCCTCTGAAACCTTTGCTGAAATGACTTTTTCTAGTTGCAACTCGGTTTCTAGAGTGGCACTTTACTTTAGCCTCGTCAACCTCAGCACTAACTTAGCGGAATTTTTCGTCCAGTGTGCCCATGGCCTCCAAGGTAGATTTCAGAGAGTTAGAGGGCTCGGCTAATTTTGGCTACCACGGTGGCCGAGTTGCTTTTCAGTTCACCACCAAGTGTATGGGTCACCACCAGTGAGCGACTTAACATCTCGGTCATCCCCTCTACAAAGTCATCTGTCGCAATAGTGACCAGAATGCTTTCCTTTTCAAATGTCATCCCGATTTGAACACCTTGGGGTAGTGGTAGACAACTGGCCAATACTGAAGGTGTGGAAGACGACCCTGTATATGCTTGAGGCTAGGCATTTTTCCCAGACGAACCTCTTTCTCAGGCTAGAAGAAGGCACGGTTTCAGTAGGAGGCACCACTTCGACGGTCGGGGACGAGGTTCCCGCACTAAGTACCTCCAGTGATACCTTTTGGCGCTTGAGTGCTTGACGTTTCAATTACTTCAAATACTTTGTTGATTCTGGGTCGACATGAGCCAAATATTCTACAAGAGAAAAGAATTAACAGTTTAGTCAAAAAATCGAATAAAGTTTTACATATGTCGAAATGTAACATACTGGTCAGATTCGTCCACTTCTTGGACGACTCAAACAATGAAACAAACTTCCTAGTTGGAAGCTTGTTGGGAAGTTGGTCGAGAACAAAAAAGATTTCTTTATCCTGGAGAGTCATCGAGGACCTCAACCAGGGGATATAATATTTGGGATTTCGAGTCCAATGAAAAGGGAACTGCCCTCCCTTCCGCATTGTAAAAGAAAAGTTTGTCGTCCAGTTCAATAAAAACTTTGAAATACCTCAACTTAAAGTGTTCGTAAGACAAGGTGTAAGGAGCAAAACGGATGCTGCCCGGATGACTGGTCAAGGATAACCAACTAACAGGGATAAGCGGACGAGAATTATAATAGAAAAGGAAAGATTGCGGAGTCGACCTCAACTTGAAATATCACAAATCACCCTAAACGCTTGAAGGCCTACCCATGAATTAGGGTGCAACTAAGTGGGGGCAATGTTAAGGATCCGAAGGACCCCCATTGTAAACTCGTCAAATGGAAGAAAGACATGTAAATTATTGAAAAAAGTAATATATACATAAAAAATAATCTTAAGGAGCATTCTCCTGATTGTGACAGACTCGGTCGGAGTGACTGCAACTATCAGTTGTAACCACATCTGAGGGAGCGTCAGGTTTCAAAATAGACACCTTAGACAAAAAACCATCTAACATAGTCAGAACTCTAAAAATAACAACGACATCTAATACGCATGGGTCAAACCACTCGTAGTCATGTATATTAGACGCAACACTGATCGACTGGTTCAAGTTATTTCTCACACCACCAGATACGGGGTGAGTAGGATCAGAAGACACAAGATTCACAATAGATCCAAAAGACTCAGCAAAGGAAGACATTACTAACCTTTTTTGAGTAAAACACGGGATAGACAAGGAATTGCTTGAGAATCGACACTCGGATCACGCTTGATCCACTCTAGCACAGAAGATGAAAGCAACAAACTCGTCAAGGTTCCCAAACACTTCTATTTATAGATCGTCAAAGAGGAGAGAGAATACAAAAATTCACCTCTCGGACTGTTAGATCACTTCACATCTAAGGCACACAACGCTTGGTATATGAATCGACACAAATCAGTGGTCGTTATATCGTTTGGATTGAACAATGTCCGTCGACGTTTTGAAAAGGCGCATATCACATCCCTAACATCATTAAATGCCCTAAATAGTCACATCTTACCTCGGGGCGCCCAACAGTCACATCTCGACTCTTCAGAAACTAATGCTTCTTCGAGCCTGGGGGGCAAGTGTACCAGTCAGTACTAGACGATTTAGTCAGTCGGTATCGCGGACCAACTGACCACGCCAATGCATATTTAAAGCACTATAAATGACAACATCGATAATTACAAAGAGTCCTTTATGAGTCATATTCATGTCCCGGATTATGCAGGAAATATCTCCGACAAATCAGCTAAATACTGATTAACTGAAAGACGATACAGATATTTTCCAGATATTCCAACATATCTATGTACCAATAAATCTCCTTACAAATCAGGGATCACGACACACATCAGTGGACAACTGATATTCAACCCATCATAACAAGGTCCCATGACCAACACTCTAAATAAACCCTTTGCAGAGGTGTAAGGTATGTTTTTATTAGTTTAAGAATATACATTCTTTACACATAGTACTTACTTGATCGTTAGAGTACCTTTTTCAGATCAACCCAAACCGAGACTCAACATTCGAGGAAGGAGAACCGAATGAAGGAGCAAGGAGTTCACCGACACGTCAACAATTGTACAACCAATTCCATATATTATCTAGGTCCTCTTTGTCTATACAATTACAAATATATTTTATAAGGGATGTAAATATAACAAATAATTAGATTCTTCATGTATTAGGTAATAATGGAGTAAGTTTATTGCAATAATTGATTTATTAATATGGATTAACCTTTATTTAAGGCACTATTGAAGGCTTTCTTATTCAGAATGGAGATTCTTTTGGGGGCCTCTGCAACAACAGAACATTTGTTTTCTCTAACAAAAGATTTAACCATTAACAATTATACATTAGGTAGAGTTTAACAAATCATGAAGCATCGAACATAAAAGAGGAAGATGATTCTTATTCTCGATTAAATGGTTCACTCACCAAAAAGTAAAAATGGTTCACTCACCAAAAGTAAAAATGGTTCACTTGTTTTTAAAACGAAAATAATTAAGACTAAGGATATATTTCCAGAAGTTTATTCGAAAAAGCTTTTGAGAGATTATAAATAAAATTTGTTTATACGAGTTTATGAATAAATTAATTTAAGAGAATATACTTTTTAAATGTATTTTCTTAATTATAAATTAATTTCAGTTTATTGAGGAAAAAATAAAATAAATAACAATCACATTATGAAAGAATAAAATAAATAAATGAATTTCAATCATATTGATATAGGATTAAGACTTTTCTATTTATATTTTTATCTTGAGAGTAAGTTAATTTTAAGTTATAGAGAAACTAATTTCATTTTCTTCTTCTTTATCTTCATACCTAAAAGTTGATAATAAATTAATCAAAAATATTTACCCATAAAAAAAACTGATGAACCTAAATCCGATTTTATTTTTGACTTTTTTTAAGATGAATTTTATACTTTTTAGAATTAAAATTGGTGTGTGTCAATG
>Ga0123341_1002209_pt1 | contig 15772 bp, 14 predicted proteins | sample Turbeapinknodule_FD_89959 | JGI IMG/M metagenome (GOLD analysis project Ga0123341, IMG submission 89959) | Root nodule microbial communities of legume samples collected from Mexico - Turtle bean Mexico pink nodule | ecosystem: Host-associated > Plants > Roots > Nodule | place: Mexico: Nepantla... | reverse complement strand
ATATAATATAAATAGTAATTATTTATCTACAACTTTCAATCACTTACAAACTTTAATATAATTTCTTTACAAATTTATTGTAACATACCCAAATATAAAGAATCTCACTTTCTTCAGACTTTTATTTCAAATCCATTTCATCTCAAATCCAAACACACCCTTAAAAACACACCCTTAAGCTCTTGCTTTTTTTTTAAAAAAAAAACTAAATTTATGAAGGGTTGACTTTGACAACCAATTGGATAAACCAAAGCCTGCTTGGGCCCAATTGGTCCCACAAGGACCATTCTGCATTAATACACTATACTTTTCAGCTCTTTCTTATTATCTTCTCTCTCTCTTTTGTAATATAATATAAAAGAATAACTACAGGTAACAATTCTCATAAAAGATTTATTATAATTAGATTTTGAATGATATAAAAGGTATGAAGATTTGATTAGTTGATAAAAAAAAATGTAAAAAAGCTAAAATGTTGTTCTGCATGGAGTGACACAGGGTGGTGTAGAGTTGCAGAGAGCCTTGAAATTCGTCCCCACAGCACAGCACAGCACAGAACAGCACAGGATAGAGGAAAGGGTAATGCAGTTGATTTCCATTTCTCTGATTCTTCCTCACACTAAATGACACAATCTCTTAATGAGGATATTGATCTATCGATCACACACAACCAAACAAAACTGAAACAAAGCTGAAACAAAAGTAAAATTGCATTGATCCCAACTATTTCATCCAACCCTTTCATGCACAACAACACTAAAATCAAATCAAATCAAATAAAAAAACATCACACACCCCAAGGTGGAAATGACTCATAAAAAACCATGCTTTAGCAAAGGAAAACCAGTGGCTGATCATATGAATCACCCAGAAAAATGTTTTCCTTTATACTGCTTTCTACCATTCTTTTTGGTTTTCTATGACCAATTAACTTGCACCTAATTTCCTTGTTTGGCTTGCAAAAGCACAATAACTCAATTGGGTAGGACAGTTTATGTTTTTCTTTTCTACTTGAAAAAAAGTCAGGGATGGGGAGAAGCTCTTCCTTCCACGTGAACACTCAGAAAGTAATTCTTCATCATTAAATTTTATATTGAAATACTGTGATTGATTATATGAAAAAAAATTATTTTTGTCATTTCATAAATTCGTTTTAGGTAGAAAAATGAGATTATATACTGATACAAGTTGGCAATATATCAGAAAAGTAATCAAAACCAAGATAAATGTTGTAAGTAATGTTGGTAATGAAGGTAACCAGGAACCCCACTTGCAAGTTGCAACCTCAAGTAAATCCAAAATGGTTATCTTTAAAACTATAACCTCACATACATTTTTGCATTATATTATCTTGTTGCAAAGATGAGTTCATTATCTCCCATCCATAACTGAAAAAAAACAAAATTTATAAATGTAGCCACAGCGACAACATGGGCTAATTTTGTTTTCTTTTACCTCCCCCTTATATAGGATACACTCTTCTTTAAGTGTGTCAACACTCAAATGCATTTTTGCCCAAACAAGGATTAATCCACGACTGTGCCTGATTGTTCTTAAATAGAACCATGATGCTGAAAGTTTTGGCTCCTGTTTGCCTAAAATTATTTAGTTTACCATTCAAATGGATTCATCGATCAAACCTTTTGTTTCTCAGTAACACAAGATATGTTTCAAAAATAAATAATAAAATTTTGAGATATGATATGTTTAGGACCTTCAATGTTTATAATACCACATTCTGCAAATTAAATAACTTAATTCAATATTTTATTAATGTACAGAGTTGCTAAATGGAAGGAATGGAAAATGGGTTTTCAAAAATAGTTTTTTTTCCTGAAATTTTATGTCATAAGATTAGCATCCTTATTGCATAGAAAGTTACGTACTGAATTAATACTTCGAACAGCAAATGAGAAAAAGTGTATCAACATTTTTTTTCATTCGGTTTTTGAGTCTAGTGTGTCGAAATTTGTGGAAATTATTCCAGAACAAGTTGTACTTGAAGCAACCTAAAAAAAACCATCTACTGCAACTATGTTTTAGGATGAACACATCAGTTAGACATCAAACAAACAAAAACAAAAACTACAGCCATCAGCAAATATTCTTTCCCCATCTCTTTCTCTCTCTCTCTCTTGAGGTGGGTAGAGGGGTGATTTGGCCATTTCACTAAAATCTCGTGCCCCCATATGAACCTGATCAACAGCAAAGCAAAGCCTCTTCTTCAATTCTTGCAAGCAAATGATGAACTGCCGATGCAATACCATCTACTGAACCAAGTTGGAATCCTTCTTCAACCTTCATAAAAAAATGGTAATATTTTAGCTAAACTTTCACATAATTTTATAATCCGGAAGAACATGGAGTTGAGAAAGGTGGAAAATGGTGATGGTTAATTACATACCTTAGCACTGATGGAATAGAATACCAAAGGGTCTATGGTGGTGACATTAAGATGTAGGACAGTGAGGTGGAGATTTTGGAAACCAGATACTAACTTTGTTAGCTGGGTGGGGATTTTCCTAGTGAGAATTCGAAGATTTGCATGGGTCTCGATTAAAGTGACCTCGATATCAGCTATGGCAGCTTTGGTCTTGGATGTGTATTTGTTAGGATTCTGGGACCATGTGTACTGAGGATACAAAAAAAATTGTGCAAAAGGGGGTTGCATGAGTTTGGAAATGACAGTATTTTCATTGGTTTGTGCCACTTCTTGCTGTAAAAGTTGCAGCTTCCTTGCTTCCAGTGTTTGCAAGAGGTGCTCCAGCTCCTTCACAAACTCTATGGCACCACCCACTATAGAGGCCTGGTCACCCTAAAACATCAAATTTGCATCTTGAAAAACTCAGTTGCATTTAACAGAACTTTAATTTATGCATATGTACCTGGAGTGGCCTAAGTATGAATGCAGAAAATGTTATATTTCAAAGTTTCAGTTATTTGGAAGCACTAAAAGTGGACTATAATTTAGGCTTAGTATTGCTTCTTTTGATTCACCTTACAAAGAGAAGTAAAAAAAAGCAGTATAAAGAACATTATCTTTGATTCTGCATAGTTATTCCAGCTCAGATATAAAGTTTAGAATGTTGGGTTTAGTTTAGCTTTGTCCTGCTTAGCATTAATCTCCTCATCTCTACTATAATAGGACCATAACATAGTAGTGATTTTGAGAAAAAATCCCAACTACATTCGTTATGAGAAAGAAAGAGGAACCAGATAGAGACTGAAAAGGAAAAAACAAGAAAGCCAAAACAAACCCTCTGGACGTAGGACTCAGGCATGAGTGAACGAAGGACAGCAAGATGCTCATTCATCTGCTTTCGGCGGTTTCTTTCCACTGTAATGTGAGTGATTCTCTGTGTCTCAGCCTCTTCCTTGTTTTTGCAAACCCTTGGCTTCCTTCTCCTCTTCTTCCTACCTTGCACTCCCACCACATTCTGCTTCCTGTCAATGCCTTCTGGCTCGCTGGCTTGGCGCTTTCGTGTCCTCATTGAGCAGTTATCTAATGAGGGGTCATGTTCCTGATAGTTCCCAAAACTTTCCAAGAAACTAGCCTCAGAAGAATCATGGCTGCTAAATGGAGTTGCAGAGATAGTGTCATAGACCATGAAGTTGGAAAACTCATTGGATGGAAGAGTTTCTAAAGCCATTGTTATTCTCTCTTCAACTGAAACCTGTCTGAACTTCCCTACTTGCTGAGAAAAGTAAACCACCACCAGAGTTTTCATGATCTTTTCGTAGTCATGACAGCCATATATAGAAAATATGGCTAACTTAGTTGATGCAGTTTGAGTCACAGAGGAAGATGAAGCTGAAAGTTAAATATTGGAGAAGGAGTTAATTTAGATTAGAGGATACGCAGCACGTGAGAAGGGCAGAAAAGGTGTTGTGCTTTTCAGGAATCAGAAAGGTGTAGTAAAAGGAAACAGGCTCCTCACACATCCATGCTTTGGTTTCCTTCCCAATTTCATAGATGCTGTCAAACACTGGCACAGCTTATGCCAATGAAGAGTAGAGTGGGGGACCCAAATCTATATAGAAATAAGCATAAAAACAACAGAACAAGCTGTGCAATAGCAACCCATCACATTCAAATCTGTGTTGGGCTTTGCAGGAAATGAATGGCTCACGCACCCGAGATTCCTATATAAATAATTTAGACAAAGACTGTGCATGTATTTGACAATCCACCGGTACAACATTCTACATGTCAAACCCATAACAACATTGTGTTCTAGACAAAAATCCCATGGTACATATTATTATTCCAGGGTACGTAGAGATACCCATTAAACAGTATCTAAAATTGCTGCGTAAGTAATTAGATCTTCATCATTACAATCTGCAAAATTATTACTTAACTAGAAAAACATTTATCATTTATCAATTAACTGTGTTGATGAAAACAGTGTTTGGTATACTTAATTTCGTATAAAGCCAACACAGTCCCTACTACAAGCTACAAAATTCCTTTACTACTTGTATTGTACAAGGGGGGCTAGTACACATTGGTTCCATACTGTATACAAAAGTGAGGATGGCCAGGACCACCAGAAACTTGGCAAGGAATATCTTTGATTTCCTCTTTCAAATACGTGAATTATAAACATGTAGATGCAAGTGCATAAAACTAAGCCAAGCTTAGGACGTAGAAGTGTATACTTTATGAGAATTAGCACAATATTAATATCCATGTGGCATAGTCTACACCTCGATGTGCATGTTTTTGTAGACACCAGAACTTTAGCCATATGTGCTGATGAGGACACACGAAAGGACAGAGGTCGAGCTAGGAGCGTGGTCCAAGTTGTCAGACTCTGCTGCATTAACCATGTGACTGTAAGCTACCCTTCTCGAAAAAGTACATCATCTGCAGGTCCACATCACTTAGGCTACATTCAAATCCCCAGAAGTCAGTTTCAACCTTTCTTTTTCCATTATATATACTGCCTAGAAAGATTTATGCATCATTTTACCGCCCTGTTTCACTGTGCAATCATGTACAAAAACTACCAAGGGCTTGCCAAATCAAGAGGCATGAAAAGGAAGCATGGGAACACAGAAGCACCGAAGTATGAGTTGTAGGTTGAATTTGCTCAGTGGTCAATTGGTACCCATGCTGAGATACCATAGATACCATTCAATTGCATGTGCAGGGGAATGACTATCTTTTTTTTTTGGGTCAACGAAATGGCTGTCCGTAAGTGCCATTAAGATGAGCTTTGTCCAGTCTGCGTCATTTTTAGAGTACACATGCATTCCTAAATCTTAAGTTTGTTAACCAAGACCCTGTTCAAGGGCAGTACAAATTTCATAATGTATACCTTTACAATCAACCATAATTGCCACACCATTTTTATAAAAAATTCAATTGATGATTAAAAGAAAGAATTCATATTCTGAAAAGAAATCATAACACTAATAGAACAGACTGCAGCATAGCAATGGACTGCTTCACCAAAATTTTAATTTAATACCAAAATAATCTAAAATACCAATTACAACTGATAAAATATAAGCATAGACCAACAAGATAATGAGGGCCGTGATTGATGACGCGGACAGGGTATCAACAGACAAGTTTACCAACCCCGTGAGAATATTTGCCTGCACACAAATTGTCCGAGGAAATTATAAGAAGTGATGATGTCCAGAGAGAGAAAGCATAACGTTTGTAAGTAAGGAATATCTTGTTTTCACCAGTAGAAATGTAGCCAGTAAGTTCCGACTGAATGCTTCTTCAAGTATTGAAGTTTTCCTTCCAGGAACAAAGTCAGCCAGCATTAAAATTGATAACAGCTGAAAAATGGGTAAAATTCAGATTAAATAGCCAAATCCATAATCAGATTTCAAATTAGAAAATACAATGTCAACTACAACTCAAGAATACTGTGCTGTGGAATTAGGACCACGGTACTGATTGAGACACCATAAGCTGCATTTGATATGTTGGACTTAAAAATTTAATTGCATAAATAAAAAAATTTACAAACTACCAACCAAGATAGAACCCAGAAAGAATTTTAAAATGTAGCAACTGCAATGCAATACAAACAACAAAGTCAAAATGTCCTATCATAATATGTTAGACACCGATCCATAGAATAGAACTGAAGTGAAAATGACCTGTAGATTGTCAGCCAATACCATAGTAACATATGGAAGGTTGCACTGCACAAAATATCAACAGTTAGTTTCCATCATTGATGCTAAAAAATGCCCCCTCTAATCAAGAAACTGCAATATAGTCAGACATACTGTTCTCCGTGAAACTCTTTCAACATGCCTGTCCAGTAGTATAGTTAATAACCTGACATGGGAATCATGAAAAAGGAATAAGTTCGAAGCTGTAGACAGGATAAATGTGTTTTGGATCAAAACAAGATTACTTAGTGCAGGATAAACAGGTTTTGGATCAAGCTTTACCAAAACAGGATGGAGAGAGCCCAAACCCTCATCCGTACCCATCTGCTACTTCTAAATCCAGAGGAATGGCTTCCAAAGATAAGAGAGTTTCCTAAATGAACGCCCAGAAGGTACATACCCCAGTATCCTGGAGACAAAATAATATTGCTTGACCAATTTTTAAATATAAAAAACAAAACGACTAGAAGTACTTGTCAACAAAACAATAGCCTTAGAATCAAGATTGAACAACGCAGGGTGCAATTCTCACCAAATATGCTAAAAATTCCCTCCTTGTTTTGACTTAAAATATCCATTCCTCTTTCATCAGAAAGTAAGTAATTATTTAAACCTTGCACCAAGCAGAACTGGTATCCTTGGAAACAGAAATTAAACTTGATAAGAAAATCAGATTTCAAAAGACAAGGCATAAGAATAAGACAAATAAAAATGTACCTACTAGTAGAAGTGAACCAATAACTCCACAATATTGAGGAGCAATATTAATAAAGGAAGTAAGGATTGACACAGCAGCAAGTGTGAAGAAGAAATTCCAATGCACACCATATTCACCGACATGTACCTATAAAAAGGATTGATCAGTTGTTTCCTTGAGAATGTCTTCACACTTGGATTAGAAATTTATTACTCACAATTAGGAAATAAATAGGCAAAACAGTAAACCAGTGTGAAACTAAAATTGAAAAAAAAATAATGAAAACAAAAAAATGATTACTGCCTACATTAAGAAATTAGATTCCATAAACAGGTAAAAACACAGAGAATACCAGTCATCATTTTAATTAAAACCTGAGGAAATGAAATAATCCTGCATACTGCAATCAACATTAAATTTCATTTAGATGCCAGGTTTGCAGAAAAAACCCTACTACCCCTGCATTCCACAGCACTCAGTTTTCAGGCTTATGGGCTAACGTAATCCCTGGGGTTTGACGCAAGTTATATACTGCCCAAAAGATTATTATCCGTAATATTCATGAACTGTCATATTACTTTCAAGCATAAAAACATATAGGTGACTAGCCTTCCTAAAGCTTTAGCAAATAAGGGTATTTGTATATGCAAGAGAAGTTAATCTATTTGAGTTGCCACAGTTCATTCTAAGAATCCCAATGAAAAAAATTCCACCTGATAATCCACACCAGTTGTTGTAACAAGACGAAGAAATCCTAAGATGATCAGTGGACTAGCTGAAACTATAGCAGTCTTCCAGTTTCTGTAGCATGAGAAAAGATGACATGATCAGAGGAATACATAATGCCGTAAATCTGAGCAAGATTATTTAGAAAGCATCAATGTTATTATAGACCAGATAAATAAAATGAGAAAAGGAGAAACTTAGTCTTAAGAGATTGTCAGCAGCAAGGTTCATTCTGTTCACGTTGCTTCTTCAGTCATTGTTAGGATTTTCAGAAAGTTCTCTAACTCATTCAGGTAAAACATCTTATAATCTATCAAACTAAAAAAAATACATTTTTACATCTTACAATAACTATTTTCCAAGAGGTCATCTGTTGAGTTATGAATAATACTAGAGCCTTGAGATATTAGATAGGGTAAAATGAATGACTCACACTGATGCGATATTCCGTGCTTGCCGAGAAACTAGCGAATTTGCTAAGACAAATGCTCCAACTCCAAGATCCATCTGGAATGCAAAAGTAATATCAAATCATAACAAAGCAATCAAATTTATTGAAGATACTGAGTTTTAGAAATATTATGAAACAAAAATTTAGGTGCACAAGTGAAGATGACAATAAAATAAATAGCTGAAGTGAGAGAGAGATACAAATTTATAACGTAATGTAATCCAAAGGAGCATTAATTTATGTTAAATAAAAAAGGTCATCTTCTCCAACTCCAAACATAAACAAACACCCATCTCCATTTCCAGTCGTATATCATCCAAGTGATAAGTAATATAGTAAAATGTTGGATCAAGCTTTTAACACTAGGCCAAAAGCTAACTTATAATCAGAACGCAACTCTTTCTACTTAAGAGCATAACAACCTAAGTGTCATGAATTTTAGAAATATTGTGAAACAAAAATTTAGGTGCATAAGTGAAGATGACAATAAAATAAATAGCTGAAGTGAGAGAGAGATCAAAATTTATAACTTAATGTAATCCAAAGGACAATTAATTTATGTTAATAAAAAAGGTCATCTTCTCCAACTCCAAACATAAACAAACACCCAATTCCATTTCCAATCGTATATCACCCAAGTGATAAGTACTATAGTAACAAATGTTCGATCAAGCTTTTAACACTAGGCCAAAAGCTTTAACTTGTAATCATAACGCTATTCTTTCTACTTAAGGGCATAACAACTTAAGTCTCATGATTCAATTGTGACGAGACCCACCTAACCTAGATCACGGAACAATTAATGCACCCTACAACAATCTCCCCCTCAGCAATTGTCTCACTAGCAATCGAACTCTTCGATTATGACTCAGCCACCTGGCCTATGATGCAAGATAATTGTGTAACCTGCAACAATCCTCTCTTGAACAATTGTTCCACCAGGAATCAAACTCATGACCTTGGTTCTGATATCAATTCTTGCATTGAGCGCTTACCACTAGGCCAAAATTTATACTTATAGTCAGGACACAATTATTTCTACTTAAAAGCATAACAACACAATCATTATGATTCAATTGTGACTTGGCTAAGTTGGTCTGCACCACAAGACAATTGATGCACCCTGTAACAATTTCCCTCTTAGCAATTGTCCCACTAGGAATCAAACTCTTTGATTGTGACTCGATTCATCTGACCTACACTATGGGATACTTGTGCAATATGTAACAATATCTCCCTAAACAATTGGTCCACTGGAAATTGAACTCGTGACGTGACCTTGGCTCTAATACCATTTTTTGGATTAAGCGCTTAACACTAAGCCAAGTGCTATTGTTGATAGTCAGGCACAACTCTTTCTACTTAAGAGTGTAACAGCCCATGTGCCACTTGACCGACCTAGCCTACTCTACGGGACAATGCAATAGTCTCCCCCTTGAAAATTGTCCCACTAGGAACTGAATTCTTCTATTGTGACTCAACCCACCTAACCTATGCCACGGAATAATTGTGCAACCTGCAACAATCTCCTCATGAACAATTGTCTCATTGGGAATCGAACTAGTGAACATGACTTAGATACCGGTTGTTGGATCGAACTCTTACCACTACATAAAAATTATAGCTTATAGTCAAACAACAACTCTTTCTACTTAAGAGCATAACAACCCAAATATCATGATTCGATTGTGAAATGACCCATATGACCTATGCTATAAGACAATTGATGCACCTTGTAACAACATATTACCATTACAAGAGAGGAAAAGAAATCCTCCTTAATTGAACAAAATACACATAATTTGTTTGGATAAAGTTCTCTATAAGAACTTATAGGAGAAGAAAATAAAATCAATTGGGTTTCTCCAATAAGCTAAATCCAACTTGCGTACTTCAGCTTTTGAAGTAGTGCAAGAAGTGTTGGGCTAGGAAGTATAAAAATCATAATAAATGATAACTCTTTTCCTATATCCTTATTGTAAAACATGTGTTTCATTCTCATAGAACCGTGCCAGAACTGCAGAAGAATCATACCAAACTAGTTCCATAAGTTTCAGTCTTTGCATATCTTCTAGGAAATATTTTGAAGTCAACAGCCAAGATGCACAAGAATGTTATAATCATCTGCAAAAACAATTTTCATCAACATGAAAACAAAAAGACAATCAGAACAATGGAATAAAGAATTCTATATGGCACTTCATACCACAAGAACCCTGTAAGAAGTCACATATGCCCGAAGAGAATTGGGCTCTCCTTCAAAAGAAGATGAGCCACCAGACCTGCAGTTTGTGTACAGAATCAGCCATTATCTACTTTGGTTCATGTGAAACTTTTGGCCTTAATTTTCTGTTTTAAAAAAGTCCATATCCCATAAGAAAGTTACCAATACAAAATTGCAAAATTACCTCTTGGTTGCAATATATAGTAATGTCAAGATAGTCAACGAACAAGCAAAGATATAGATCCAATTTGCAAGTACCTATCAACAAGTTCATTGTAGTAAGTAATTACAAAATAAACAAGGAGGGGAACTTGCGACCAAAGGTTTGTTACTACTGAGTAGCTACACTTAAACGAGCTGTAACAACTTTCAAGCCACCCGTTTTCAATTTGTTGGCAAAACATCTGATGCTATTGGTACTAGGGAGGGAGCACTTACAGTGAAAAATAAGAGCATAGGAACAACAATAACAAGAAAGTCCAGAGACAATGTGGCTAAGTATGATTTGAAATTCCTTTTACCGGAGGGTGCATCGTCATTTTTCTTCTTCAGCGAGGCACCTATAATTAATAAAATTAAAAAGATAATCAACAATCAGTACGAATATACTAACGAGCTTGCATCGAAGTAAACAACAGAAATATAGACCTGAGATTATAAAAACATAAGGATATTATACCATTGGGTCCCTAGAGGTGTATACCACTGTTGAATTGGTCCTTAAAGCAAAGAAAATTCTATTTTTTAAGTCCTGAAATAAAAGTCCATAAACTTGACCATTTATTATCATTCTGAACACTAAACATATGTTAAAATTATACTTAACTTTTCTAATTTTGGACTAAAGTGTCTTGCAGATTAATTGTACTTTAAGAGACTCCATTTAATTTTCAAACACTAATGTGAAAGCCTTATACACTAACAATAATCCAAGTTCTGCCCCCAAAACATAGGATAAGAAAAAGAGTCACGCGGAAATTAAAACGAAATATTGCAATTGAGCATAGCCAAAATGTCGTAAATTTAAAAAATTAAAAATTGAAGTGTTGTAAGGAACTGACCAGTAATGGAAATGGAGGAGAGGGAGTGACGAATAAGAACCAGAACCTGTAATGGGAACACAAAACAACCACGACGGCGTCACATGGAAGCTGGTATGAACGGGCATGCAAATGGCAGAGTCACTCACCGGAATAGTCACTGTAAGTGCCGCGATTTCCGACACAGAGGATCCCGTCAAGTTGCTAACAAATCTGCAAAATTGAGAGAAAGGAAACACGAGATCAGTGGTGAAAATTTGAGGATTATTGTTACAGAGGAGAAAGGTAGAGAAGAGAGTAACTGTTCTTTGAGATGCTTGTTGGGGTTGAAGGAGGGTTTAGGCAGAGGAAGATCCATGGATGAAATCCAACGGTGAACGGTCGAAGACGGAGAATCACAGAAACTGAGAACGGAACAGGGGAACAATACTCACACTACGCATTACCATCACTTCAAAGACCCATTCCTCCTTCTTTCTCCTATGTCTTTTCAACCCAATCAATTTTTTGGGGTTTTTTTTTCTAGCTTATCCAATATTGGGTTAAATTACTTTGTCCTTAATTATTAATATAATTAAAACACATATTTATTTTTAATTATATCGTATTTGATACATCAACCTTAATTGTATTTATTTTATTCATTCCAACCCTTATAATTATTAATTAAAAATTATAGATAAGAGTATGACTGTTAACTAAAAATTAAAATTATAAAAGTTAAAACTACAATAATTTGACTATCACGCGCGTGTTTATAGCCTTTATTACTTTAATAGGAAAAAAAAATCTTTTAATTAAAATAAATAAGTAGAATTATATTGTAACTTTTAAAAAAAAAATCTAGTCTAGTATAAATTTTTTTCTTACAAAACTTAATTATCAAACTTAAACTGTTATTGGATCATCTTAGTCAATAATTTAATATGATATAATCCAACTCAATTAGATTATGTTTTATTTATAATTTGGTTAAATTTGACATTACTTAAACTAACTCACTTTTATACGAGTTATGTGATAAATTTAGTATATATGATGAAATTTAATTTGAGAGTCACTATTATACTTGTGTTATTATGGACAAAATGTGTTGTCGATAAAAAAAATTGGACAAAATGTGTTATCTTTTATATATATTTTGAATTAATTTAGAAAAACTTGTTATGACTTATTGATTTACTTGAATTAATTTTAGTAAAAAAATATGTTATTTTTCTTTAATTATGTTGATATTTAAAAATTACAACTTAAAATAGCAAATAAAGAAAGTTTTGAAAATCTTAACTCGATTAACCAACCTACTTAAGTGTGGGTTGAATTCAATTCAGTTTTACGCAAAATATACAAAAATTCAATACAATTCAACTTGATATTTTTTTTCCAGGTTAGATAATAAGTTTGCTTAAATTCTACCAAACTTAACCTGGAACACCCTTATAGATTAGAAGAAAAAGATAGAAATTGAGTGAAAAAAAAGTTGTTTAATAGAAAATAAATTAATGAAAAATATTATTTTATGTACTATTTATAATTTTATTTGCTAACAATAATCTTTCTACCCTAAGATCCTCACTCCCAAAGGTAGTTTCTTTGTATTTTGGTTATTGCTTTGCATACACTTTCGTTATAAAGTGACAAATACCAACAAATAATAAGAACCCACCATTCCTAATTTTATCTATCGTGTGTTGCCAAAATAATTGTTACCTTGAATTTCCCCTACAAGCATTCTAAGCATTTGAAAGGTATTTCTATGTAGTTGCAGTTTAAAATCTACATACACCCAACCAGATTTATAGGTTTATACTGATACTTGGAGTGATTCTGTTTTTCTATATTCATCCCTTTTTTGCTGCTACTCCCTGATCTACAACTTTCTTCTCACTCACTCTCCTCTTCTAATAACATTAAAGTCCCCAAGTATACACCATGTTTTTTAAGGTTCTGCAATCCTACCTAAGTATATCAATTTCATTCCACATTTCATGTTTCTCATCAAGATCACAAGATGAGTATGCATTCATTACATTGGCCCTTCTTCTTTACTAAGGAGTATTGAAATGTTTCTAACTTTGCAAAAACCAGACATCCTAGCATCCATAAAAGATATGAAGGAGACACATGAAATTCTAGCATCCATAAAAGATATGAAGGAGACACATGAAAACCTTTTTGTTCCGATCTCAAATTCGAGAGATAGCATTGTTAGGATCAATCATCACATTTAAGGTATTATCCGCTTTGGAGGTTGGTGTTTTGTTACTGTTTTATTCTTAAAAGACATTTCAGTAAATTAGAAGAAGAAGAAGTATATAAATTGTCAATAACCTCGATTCTTGAACGATATAAGACTAAATTGACAATGGTGCAACACCTTTACTTCTTTGTAAGATTGAGAGGAGTTTGAGACCATACAATATGATCGACAAATGGAGATTTTCTAATGGTAAAGTTGAGTTTTTTAATAATTGATGACATTGAAAGAGGATGAAATCAAGATTAAGTATAGACATTATAGAATAAAAGAATGTTCAAAGAATGTTCATTTGAAATGATTGAGAAAATAATTTTTGGCTCAGTGTGTAATAATAGATAATATTTAAATATACACATCAAATGACAAACAAACATTGTAAATATTTAATTATATAGTGAAACAATATCTAAATTATATATGGTAATTTATGATATGAATAGTGTCTAAAAATAAAATGACTATCTCCTTTTGTTTTTCAAATATATGGAGCCGAAACACATGGAAACCTTCCATCTCAAAAGGTGAATATTTCTAATTACCATAATATTCCACAATGTACCTATCAACTCTACAACAACCATTTACCTCAAACTATTACCTTCTATCTCTATGTATATGTACATGCAGCAAAAGCTTAAAAACACATAAGAGGAAACTCTAAATTTCAAGATGAAGTGTGTAAGGTCATGCATGAGGGAATATAATAAATGACTTATTTTTCGACCTTCAACTCACCATTATCTCATTGACCTACGTCTAAGCTGGAGACATGTAAGGTCATGGACCTGACCCGATGGTTGGTCATTTATGGATCATTTTCTGATTTGTGTATCTAATAAGGGAGCACAAGTCCAGGATCTCAATCAAGTGTCTTAATCACTCAATTAAGACAAAACCATGACTAAAGACAGAAAGTTACTACTCAATCTATATATACCAGATTACACTCTACAAAAAGAATCATCTATTACACAACAATACAGAGAATACTTTCAACTCATATTTTCACTATATTCTCATTATATGTTATGTTTTTACTAACTTGAGCGTCGAGATAGCTGCTTCGAAATTTAACCGACCTCGACTATATGCTCTGGATAAGAGACATCCATCCTCTTCGTAGAAGATGCAGAGTTCAAGATTTCTGAGTATTAGCTGGGGAGGAGAAGAAAGTGGGTGATTGGGGTTGAACAAACCCACAATTACTGCAAGGTGCAGGAGGAGCATCAAGCTTGGTAATGTCCTTAAAACTGGCACAGCTCCTCGTACAGTTATGCTTGTTATCATGCCTCACTCTCAAAACATGCTCCGGCAATCTCAACGTGTACTTCTCATCATCCTTTCTCTCCTCATCCCCCTCCTCTCTAATCATCACTATGGAGTGCCCCGTCGAATGCGACCGCACGTGTTCCTCAACCACCTCATGTTTTTCATCTTCTTTTTCACGTTCTTGTTCAAGTTCTCGTTGCTGTTGTTCTTCTATTTGGTTGCCATCACAAGAATCAAGACCCTCTTCTCTCACATCAATGCGTAACTCGCCGCTGGTCGACGAAACGACGACGTTGCCGGGTTTGAGGGTTTGGTCGGGGGCAGAGTCGAGGTCTCTGCGGCAAACAGGGCAGGTTTTGTGAGAACAGAGCCAGAGGTCGATGCAGTCCCGGTGGAAGACGTGGCAGCAGAGCGTCAAGAGGCGAAGCATGTTGTCGTCTTCGAACTCCACCAAACAGATGGCGCATTCCAACCCGTAGTTCTGATCCTTGCGGAGGTCCTTGACGGAGGAGTAGGCGAAGGTGGGGAAGACCTGCAGCAACGACGGGTCAAGGCCCCTCGGAGGAGACCGGTGCGGCGTGAGACGGATGAGGGAACCCGAAGCGGTGCGTTGGAAGGTCCAGGTCTGGATGACGCTGGCGAAACAGTATTTGCAGAGGTAGACGATGCTGAACGCCACGAAGCACACCACCAACACGCCCAGCGTGAAGGCGATCAGCGCGGGTGGGGTGTTGTACGGCGGCGCGGCCGGTGCCGGGTCGTACCCCACCGAAGACATTTCCCGGAGAGGGAGGGGCGGTTTACGGTGGTTGAGTTCGCCGGAGAGTGGCTTGTTCCGGAGACTCTGTTCTTGGTTGTTTGCATGGATCTGAGAGGAGTTTGAAAGCATGCAAGGTAAGGTAAAGTTTTTTTTTTTTTTTTTTTTTTTTTTTTTTTTTTTTTTTTTTTTTTTTTTTTTTTT
>Ga0123341_1002208_pt1 | contig 15773 bp, 21 predicted proteins | sample Turbeapinknodule_FD_89959 | JGI IMG/M metagenome (GOLD analysis project Ga0123341, IMG submission 89959) | Root nodule microbial communities of legume samples collected from Mexico - Turtle bean Mexico pink nodule | ecosystem: Host-associated > Plants > Roots > Nodule | place: Mexico: Nepantla... | reverse complement strand
GCATTCTTTTTCTTCTACCAGACCGTTTTTAAGCGCCTTAGGCAGCGCCTCCCATTCACCAACTTCGAAAGGGAGCTTTTGACCGAAATAAACGTGGCTCCAACTCAGCTGCACCCCAACAACTGAGCCTTCATCAGAGCCTTCTCAATTCTTCGCAATTTCTTCGGCCATCCCCCTTCCGTAGACGTTTTCCTCCACTTCTTTGAAGCCAAAAGCCTGGAAAAAAACCTCTGGGTGAGCTTCAGCGGCGTTATAGGAAGGGTCATACTTACCCTATTCCAATCGTTGTATAAAGGATTCAAGAAGAAATTCTTCAGAGTTTGCTGCTCTGAGCATGAAAAAACTGCTCTGGATGGGTTCCCCTTGTATTGAGTAGGGGAACCCAATCTTAAGAAGGCCAAAACCTTGGACGAGCTCTCTTCGGCCGATCGTGAGGTGTGCCAAGTATGGGCAAGTCTCGGGGTGGGTTTTAACGCCGTAGAACTCATCAAATATGAGTACATTCCCGCCAATCTTGCCCACTACATTGGTACATAGACTCGTTCCTGATCCCCTGTGCACATTGCCTCTGTTTCTACATGCTTACACTTGTGCTAACTTTCTGTCTCTTCCTTGTTTGCCTGACTCTTATATCTTTTCTCTTTGGTACAGGCATGGTGTTGAACGTGGAGAAAATGGATAGGCTAGCCGCGCGTCAGGGCGCTACGGGCACCTCGGCGCCCCCTCCCCCTCCTTCTCCACAAGCCTTACCTACACCTCCTCCCACTTCTCCACAGGCTACTTCCGGTCCCATTGTTGTTGTTCCTCTGGCGGTAGTTAGGGCTTCCCCACCTCCAGCCCTCCTAGAGGGGAACGACGGAGTGGTGGTCGTTGCCTCGGATAATGAGGAGGGCACTGCTGATGGCCCTGTTTTCAAAAGACGCAAGGTCAACACGGTGGCCACCTCTCACTCTTCCTTTTCTGGACACACGGGCTTACTCAGAAACAACCCTCTCAGCGCCTCCTCTCCCCAAGGCTTTCCTGCACTCGAGGGTGGGGCCGAGAGCATACCTGAACCAGCTCCAGCCCCTGAGCTTCCCTTGGTCCTTCGATAGATCTTGCAAGGCTACCAGCGAGGGACCACTAGGAGCTTATCTGACGAGGCAGTGCAGGAACACTGGGCTCTCTACCTCGAGGAGTTCCTTGCTTGTGCCAACCTCTCCTCTAGATCCCAAGAGCATCAGGCCCTTGCGGAAGAGCTAGCACTGTTGAAAGAGCAAATGGCGAAACAGGCCAAAAGCTTCTCTATCCGTGAGACGGCTCTGAACCAAGAGCTGGGCGTACTTCGGGAAGCTGAGCTGACGGCCAACAAAAGGTTGCATGACGAAGGCCAGAAGTACACCACCTTGCTCAGCAAAGTGGTGCCACTGCGCATTGAAATGGAGGAGCTCAAAGCGGAGATTGCGGCTAACAAAGAGAAAATGACCACTCTGGAAGAACGCTCCGTCGCCCGGGAGGTGCTCTTGGGTAAAGTGGAGGCTGAGCTCACCGAGAAGATCGAAACTCTCGAGAATACTAAGGCTGAGCTCACCATTCAGGCTGAAGACTTTGAGAAGGCCAAGGCTGAACTTCTTGATGATGTCACTGACGCCTTTGCTGCTGGGTTTGAGGAGGCCCTTGCTCAGGTTGTTTGCAAACATCCTGAGACAGATGCTTCACTCTTCTCGACAGCGAATTGCGTCATTGACGAGCAGATTGTGCCACGGCAGTCTCGAAAGGACATTGCTTAGCCCTTTAAATCTTATGACTGCTTTTTTTGTGGAAACTTTCCAATGTAACTAACTTGGACATTAATTTATCTGCTTCGTTTATTTTTGCTTGCATTTTTGGGCTTGTCTCCCTTTTTAACAACGCTTTTGATACTGACCCCCTTCGTTATTCTAGGTAACCCACCTTCTCGAATTATAGGTAGCACACCTTGTCGACTTTCAACTTCGCTTGTCACAACAATCTGCTATGGGACAAATGTACGCGAACCTTCGATTGTCCTTATTTTTCTTTCTTTCTTGAGCGTGAGAGCTCCTTCACTTGGCACCTACTCGAACTTTGTGGTCTCGAGGCGTTCAGCCTTAAGAGCGTTACTGGCCTCATCATCGCTCAAAGGAGAAGGAGGACTTATCTGGGCCGAAGCATACTGTTTATACTTGGTGCCCACGCTCAAGGAGGCGCCCCCCTGCCGCTCTCTCTCGAGGTGTCTAAACACCAGGTCAATCGATGGGCTTGGTGCCCATGCTCGGGGAGGAGGCGTCCCATGGGGAACCGTCACCCTCCTCGAGGTGTCTAAACACCAAGTCGACTGGTGTACTTGGTGCCCACGCCCAGGGTAGAGGTGGCCCAGAGGGCGCCCCTACCCTTCCTCGGGGTGTCTAAATACTAGAGCAACCAGTTCACCACCAATCAGACCTTACTATTTGTGCTCGATGCCCACGCCGGAGGAGAGGTGTGCCGATGCAACGCTGCTCGTCCTCAGTGTGTCTAAACATCAAGGCGATCAGCGTACTTGCCTACGCTAAGAGGAAGCGACCCCCGCCGCTTTCCTCGAGGCGTCTAAACACCAAGACGACCGGGGCACTTGGTGCTCACGCCCTAGGAGGGGGCGTCCCTAAGGATACCGCCTCTCCTGACTGGGGTGTACACACACCAAGGCGTCCGGTTCTCCACTAATTTAAACTTCACTTTCGCGCTTGATGCCCACGCTCAAAGGAGGCGCCCCCCGCCGCTTTCCTCGAGGTGTCTAAACATCAAGGTTGCGGGTTCGTTTCTTACTGAACCGCGCCATCTTTACTCGGCACCTCCTTACATCGTAATGAAAATTTCAAGTTACATATGCTCGAACTAACTCTTTATTGGATGACCTCATTAAAAAACCCCGGAAGGGAAAAAGAGTGTCCCCTTAAACTGTATACAATGCAGAGTTTTCAACTAAAATAAAACTTGAGGTTTGTTTCATTCCAAATGCAAGGGATGGCGCCTCCCTCCAGAGTCTCGAGCTTGTACGATCCGTTCCCTCGGACCTCGGTTACCCTGAAGGGACCAGTCCACTTGGGGGACAGCTTGTTCTCTAGCTCGTACGGATGAGCCTTCCACATTACCAAATCAACAACTTGGAACTGTTGGGGCTTTACCTTGGAACTGTATTGGTTATCCACTCTTCTCTTTAATGCCTCGGCCTTGATCCTCGCCTCCTCCCTGACCTCATCCAACATATCCAGATTCACCTTCCTCTCCTCGTTGGACTCCTCGACCACAAAACTTTGAAAACATGGCGAGCTCTCGTGAATTTCTATCGGGATCATTGTGTCTGACCCATACACCAGGCTGAAGCTCCTTAGTGGTCGACTGTGGCGTGGTGTGGTATGCCCACACTATCCTGGGCACCTCTTCCGCCCAGGTCCCCTTAGCTTTCTCGAGCCTCCTTTTCAACCCCCTAAGCAAGATTTTGTTAGCGGATTCCACCTGTCCGTTCGTCTGGGGGTGCTCAACAGACGCGAACACTTGCTTTATGCCGACCTCTATACACAGCTTGCCCAACTACTGGCTAGCAAACTGTGTGCCGTTGTCGGAGACAAGACGCCTTGGTAGGCCAAAACGACATACGATATTCTTCCATACAAAATGTTGTACCTTGTGAGCCGTGATCTGTGCCACCAGCTCGGCTCCAATCCACTTCGTGAAGTACTCGATGGCCACTATCAAATACTTCATATGCCTTATTGCCAACGGAAATGGCCTCAGAATGTCGATTCCCCACGTATGGAAGGGCCACGGACTGTAGATGGACCTCAACTCTTCTAGTGGCGCCTTGTGCCAGTCGACGTGTTGTTAGCATTGCTTGCAGCGCTAGGCGTACCTCACACAATCTTCTCTTACTGTCGGCCAGTAAAACCCTGTGCGTACGAACTTCGACGCTAAAGACCTCCCCCTAACATGGCTCCCACAATTCCCCTCTTGGAGCTCAGCCATTATTCTCGCACATTCATCTCCGTTCACACACGTCAAGATCGGGTGTGTGAACCCATGCCTGAACAGTGCTCCGTCCACGAGGGTGTACCTTGCGGAGTTTCTCTTTATCTTCTTGCCCTCCTTGGGCTCTACTGGGAGTATCCCATCGGCAAGGTAGCGCCTATAGGGCGTCATCCACGTGTCCCCCTCCTCCAGCACGCATATCTGCATAGGGTCCTTCCTTCCTGGTGAGACCGGATAAACACTTACGATGGGCGTCTTCAACGTGCCCTGAGTCAACGACCGATGACTCCTCGCCCTTCCCTTAAACGTACTGATCTGGAGGACGCTTACCCTGTTATCTGCAACAAACGTTCGTGGCACTTTAAGGGTCTCTTATATGACCGTCCTCTGCCTTCCCCCATTGCCCGAGCTGGCCAGCTTGGCGAGCAGGTCAGCACAGGCATTCTGCTCTCTTGAGACGTGTACTAGCTCGAACGCCACGAACGCCCGCTTCAAAACTTGAACATAGCCCAAGTATGCAGCCATCTGTGGATCTTTGGCTTGGTACTCCCCGATTACTTGTCCCGTAACCAACTGGGAATCAATCTTTGCCAGCAGACTCTGTGCGCCCATCTCCTTGGCCAAGAGCATTCCAGCTATTAAGGCCTCGTACTCCGCCTGATTATTACCCGCCTTGAAGGAGAACCTCAGGGCCTGTTCGATCAACAACCCATTTGGCCCCTCCAAGATCACGTCGGCTCCACTTCCCTGCTGATTGGAGGAGCCATCCACCAAGAGTACCCACTTGAAACTAACCTCCTCTTCTTGTTGTGCGCTCACTGGGGAAAGCTCCGCCACGAAGTCCGCGTAGACCTGGCCTTTTATGGGTCCTCGGGGCTCATACTGGATATCGAACTCTGATAGCTCTACCGCCCAGCGAACCATCCTCCCTGCCACGTCTAGCTTCTGTAGCACTTTCCTGATAGGGAGGTCCATCATCACCACCACCGTGAAGCTTTGGAAGTAATGACGGAGCCTCCTGGCCGAGAACACCACAGCTAGTGCTGCCTTCTCTAAAGCATGATACCTCGCTTCTGGCCCTTGTAGGACCTTGCTCACGAAGTATATCGGCTTCTGCGTCTGATCCTGCTCCTGAACAAGTACCGAGTTGATCACCCGCTCGGTCACTACGAAATACAACCGGAGGGGCACGCCCGTCTGTGGCTTACACAGCACGGGAGGAACAGCCAGGTACTCCAGAAGCTTGAGGAATGTCGCCTCACACTCCCTGGTCCACACGAACCGACTGTTTCTTTTTAAAAACTGGAAGTAAGGGTGCCCCTTGTCTCCTCCAACGGATACGAATCTGGACAAGGCCGCCATCCGCCCTGTCAGTTGTTGTACCTCTTTCACCGAGGCGGGGCTCCTCATGGCAAGGATCGCCGCACACTTGTCGGGATTCACCTCTATCCCATGCTCGGTGAGTAGGAACCCCAAGAATTTACACACCTCGACCCCGAATACGCATTTTTGGCTATGTTAGCGAACAACTCTTCCAAATCAGCTATGTGTTGTCCCCTTTCCTGGGGGGTCACCACCATATTGTCCACGTAGGCCTGGACGTTTCTTCCCAACATAGGTGCGAGGACCTTATCCATCAACCTCTGATAGGTGGCACCTGCGTTTTTCAGGCCGAACGACATCACTGTGTAACAGTAATAGGATGTCTCGGTCATGAATGTCATTTTGCACTCGTAACGGGGGTGCATCTTAATCTGATTGTACCCAGAGAACGCATCCAAAAAACTAAGCATCTTGCAACCTGAGGCGCTGTCCACCAACGCGTTGATGCTTGGCAAATGGGTACGAATCCTTTGGGCACGCTTTGTTGAGGTCAGTGAAGTCTACGCACATCCTCCACTTCCCGTTGGCCTTCTTAACTAAGACCACGTTAGCCAGCCACTCGGGATATTGAATCTCCCGGATGTGACTGACGTTCAACAGCTTCCTCGTCTCTTCCTGCACGACCAGTCGCCCTTCTTCATTGAACTTTCTTCTTCTCTGGCGCACGGGTCGGACCTTGGGGTCCATGGTGAGACGGTGGCATAGAAAGTCCGGGTCAATGCTAGGCATGTCCGAGGCGGACTAGGCAAAGGCGTCCAGGTGGCGCGATATCACTTTTGTCACCTTGTTCTGTTCCCTTTGGTCTAATGATCTGCCCATCCTGAACGTCTTACCACCGATCTGCCTCTCCACCACATCCTGCCGCCTCTCCTAAGCGTTCTCTGTGCGAGATACGCCTACGCGGTCTTCCTCCATGGGTATTGCCTCCGCAGGCGCCTCCTCCATGGGTACTATCTCCACGGGCGCCTCCTCCATGGGTGGGTGCTCCACCACCATGAATATGCCCCTCCTTGTTTTAAGGCTATTCTCATAGCACTTATTGGCTTCTTTCTGATCAGACTTGACCGTGATCACCTTCCCACTGAGATCAGGCAACTTCAACTTCATGTGGCGGGTGGACGACACCCCCCTCAGCCGATTCAAGGTTGGCCTTCCCAGCAAGATGTTGTACGCCGAGTCGGCGTTCACAACTAAGTACCTTAGGTTTTCTGTGCGAGACGCGATTCCATCTGTGAAAGTCGTCCTCAACTCCAGATAGCCACGCACTTCCACTTGATCTCCTGCAAAACCATACAAACATCCTGTGTATGGCCTGAGCTGATCAAGAGACAACTGCAACTTATTAAACGTAGGCCAGAACATCACATCCGCCGAGCTGCCCTGGTCTACCAGCACTCGGTGTACTTTCCTTCCTGCAGTCACGACCGAAATCACCACGGGGTCATTGTCGTGTGGGATGACGTCGCGTAGATCATCCTTCGTAAACGTGAGATCGACGTCAAGTGTATCGTCCACCACCTGCTATGCTACTGACATAACCGAACGCACGTACCTTTTACCCTGAGAGGCAGTGCACCCTCCACCTGAGAATCCACCTGAGATGATGTGGATTTCCTCGTGGATGGGCATCTCGTGGGCTTGGTCCTCTGTTGAGGCTGTTAAGGCCTCGATCTCTGATGACCCCGCCAGATAGTCATTCAGGAAACTGCTCTTTACGAGCTCATCGAGCTGATGGCCCAATACCAAGCAGCTGTTGATCAGATGTCAAAATGCCTGATGGAACTCGCACCATGCATCCTTGTGCGGTCCCAACACCTTATCCGTCTTAGCCGACATCTTCAACCTATCCGCTATGTTGGGCATGGCGATTAGGTCTTTCAACTCCACCACGAAGTTGTGCCTCAATGGCTTATTTCCCCCTAGGCGCCCCTTGGCCTAAGGCTTTCTAGCCTCGTAAGGCTGCTTCCTTCCCTGAGTCTTCTTGCCCGCCGCAGCCTCATGCACTCTCATGGACTGCGCACGCGGCGGTGCACGGGGGCCTGATTTCAGCAAAAGTCTTGGGGCGACATCTGATGAGTGATTCGCTGAACGGTCATGGGCAAATTCCCTTCTTGAACGCATGAACTATCATCGACTCATCATTGGTGTTGACCCTCACCACCTGTGCCCCAAAGCGATTAACGAACTCTTTCAAAGTTTCCCCCTGATACTTCCTCACGTCAAAAAGATCATACGAAACGGGTGGGGGAGCGCGGTTCGCGATGTACTGTTCCCTGAACAGTTCCGACAGCTGCGCAAACAAAGTCACGTGGCCATCTGGGAGACTGATGAACCAGTCCATCGCCACCCCCACCAACGTGCTCATAAACAACTTGCACCTTACGACGTTAGAACCACCGATCAGCATCATTTGCATGTGAAACGCAGTGAGGTGCGCCTCTGGATCTTCCACTCCAGTGAACGTAGCTTTCAGCCCTACAAAAGCGAGTGGTATTACTGCTTCCATGATTTCATGCGAGAAGGGCATGAAGAACTCTCTGGGAGGCGTGAAGCATTCTCGATCCTCTATTTCACGAAATCCAGACTGGTTGCGCAACCCCCGACGTAACTCCTCGTTAGTCAATTCTTCGTTTCGAGCTTGCGAAGCCGCAAGATCTAACTAGATGCGCTCATGCTGCGCCCTCCGACGCAGCCATCGCCTCCTGTAGGCCCTGCATCACCCCCATCACCTGTTGTAGGGTCAAACCCTCATTCCCTGCGCGTGTTGTAGCACTCTACCTGGTATTCCTCATTCTTGGATGTTTCTTGGCGAATCTTGCAGCTTTCTTTGGTGAATCTGAGCGAACCTTGAGGATTCTTGATGAACCTTTCAAGAATCTTGAAAAATCGTAACGAAATTCCACAACTCTCACTGAATCTTCTCCTTCCTGCGGTGGGACACATGTTTCAGATCAGGCCCCACCGTGGCCGCCAAATGTTCTTGTCGCTTTGACTTGGACACCTTCGCACGTCTCTACGAGCTTCGCTTCACGAACGCCTTTGCTTCTATTCTAACGTTGTTCTTCCTCCGCCGCTAACACCTGAAATAGAGAGACAAATGGCACCCTCACGACCGTTTGCACTCCGACGGTCAAGCCAGCTACTGGACAGGAAACACCAAACACCTCTCGTCACAAAACACCGTAAGGTCAATGTTCAGAGAAATGTGTAACTCTCAATGCTCTCAAACTTAGAATCTGTAAAAACGTACCTTATTTTGTTTACCATAAACCTTATATACCTTCTCAGTGTTCTTGTCCACGTGTCAGCCTAAGACTTGCGTATTCTGTGGCCCTCCTTAGCAACATCGTTCCCAGTCTTAGGATCTTCTTAGTGTGTAGATTGCCCTGTCTCTGAGTCATGCACCCATTCTCTGAGTCACTCGCCCTAGGAGTACCCTTCCTACCTTACGTGCCAGGCATGCAGATCACCTACTGGGACGTGACCTCCCCACGGGTCGTTTCCGCCCCAGTGGCTTTCCAGCGGTGGTGCGTACTGTCGCGTCCCTACACCTCATGCATAAATCCTTTGTGAGTCGGGTCTCTCCCTTCTGGTACTGGGGATCTGGTTTGAGAACCACCTTTCTTTATCTTTTTATTATTGTCTAGGATGCCGAGGCCCGAGGCCCTCACACCCCTACCGTGCCACCTCCTATTGTGCTGCCTCCTCCACGGTTATCCTTACCTGTGGGTATCAGGAGGGAACACCTCCCTGGCTTATGAAACCACCTCAAACGCCTTTATCATGTTGATCCTAAAGACGCCCGAGGTCGGTCAACGCCCGAGGCCATGGACTTTAACATCAACTCCTTCTTGTCCTGTAGTACTTTCTAATGGATTCCTCTCTCGGGGTCCCACCATGTTTACCTTGGTCAACGTCCAAGGACCGTACGGTACATAACTCATCAGCTAGGTAACGCTTGTAAGGTGTTATCCAAGTCTCTGTGGTGCCGACCTGCAAAACCTCAAGAAACTCATCCCCCAATAACCCGGAAGTTGTTATCCTTGGAACTTTTAGGGTTTCCTGAGTCATCGACCAGTGTCTTCACCCCTTTCCTGAGCTAATATTTAAGACCTCCACGTGGCTGACCTCGGTTGGTCCTCCTTCAGCTATCCTGAGCGAATTTAATGTCTCCTGGATTACTGACCTTTGCCGACCTCCCTTCCCCGACTAGCCAATTTAGACAACAGGTCTGCTCGAGAGTTCTGCTCTCTGGGAACGTGAATGAGGTCGAACGTGTAGAAGGCTGCTTTCAAGATCGTTACGTACCTGAGATTTGAGGCTAAATGCGGATCCTTTGCCTGATACTCACCCGTGACTTACCTAGTGACAAGCAACGAGTCACTCACCAACAAACTCCAAGCTCCCAACTCCTTGGCTAACAACATCTCTTCTATCAAGGCCTCATACTAAGCTTGAATTTTGTTCGCCTTAAACACAAACCTCAGAGCTTGCTCGATTAACAACCCGTTTGGTCCCTCTAAAATGACCTAGTTCCACTCCCCTATTCGTTGGAGGATCCATCAATTGAAAAGACCCATTGTAACCATAAAATAAAGACGAATAGGGGTACCTAGGACTGGCTTACCAAAAACAGGGGGACTGGCCAAGTACTCTTTCAACTTGGTGAAGGCTTCCTCACATTCATTGGTCCATACAAAACGATTGTTCTTCTTGAGGCATTATAAATAAGGATACCCCTATCGCCACTGACTGACAGGAAACGAGACAGGGCGGCCATGCGCCCAGTTAACTGTTGGACCTCTTTCACATTGGTTGAGCTCCTCATTCCTATGATTACAGCACATTTGTCGGGGTTCGCTTCTATGCCCCTTCTAGTTAGCAAGAAACCAAGGAACTTCACTGCTTCTACCCCAGACAAACACTTATCTGGATTAAGCTTCAAATTGTACTTTCTTATTGTTGTGAATAGCTTTTCCATGTTGGCAATATGTTAGTCCTTCTTTTTTTACATGATGACCATGTCGTCTTCATACGCCTGTACGTTTCGCCCGAGCATTGGGGTGAGGATCTGATCATCAACCATTGATATGTCGTGCCAACATTCTTAAGGCTAAAGGGCATGACCTTGTAGCAGTAGTTGGCAAACTCGACCATAAAGGCTCTCTTGCTTTCGTCCTTCGGATGCATACGAATCTGGTTATACCTCGAGAACGCATCTAGAAAGCTTAATAACCGACAACTTAAGGCATTTTCCACCAAGGAGTCTATGCTTGGTAGGGGGTACAAATCCTTGAGACAAGCCTTGTTTAGATTAGTGAAGTCGAAACACATTCTCCACTTCCTGTAGCCTTCTTCACCAACACAACGTTCACCAGCCACTCAGGGTATTGAATCTCCCTTACGTGGCTAGGAACCAACAAATTTTGAGTCTCTTCTCGAATGAAGAGGCACTTATCCTCATTGAACTTTCTCCTTCTCTGGACCACGAGCTTGACACTTTCATCCATAGTAAGCCGATGACATAGAAATCAGGGTCTATTCTGGGTATGTCTGCGGATGACCAGGCGAAAGCATCCATGTTCTCCGATGTCACATTGGCTATCTTATCTTCGAGCTCTTTAACGAGGTGCCAAGCTTAAACTTATTCCCTTTTATCTCCCTTTCCTGAACCTCTCCAGTAGGTCCAGGTCGCTTATCATTGACGACTTCCACCTCCGCAATCCATCATGGCTCTCCTGCTCGAACAGTGATTGCGTAAGTCCCTCTTCTATTCTTCAGGATACTCTCGTAGCATTTTCGTGCCATCTTCTGGTCGGAATTTATGGTAATCATTCCTCGCTCAGGAGAAGGAAACTTCATCTTCATATGGGTCGTTGAGGCTACCACACCCAATCTATTCAAGGAAGGTTGCCCCAAAAGAAAATTGTAAGTAGAAGACATGTTAATAACGATGTTCCTCATGATGATCGTCCTGGTCACGATATCGTCAAAAAAGGTCGTCCTTAGCTCAATGTACCTTCGTACTTCTACTTGATCTCCCGCGAATCCGACCAAGTACCCATCGTATGGCCTCAACTGGTAGGGGGACAACTGTAAATTAGTGAACGTTTCCTAGAACATTATGTCAGCTGAGCTCCCTTGATCGATTAAGACTTTGTGCACCTTCTTTCCTACAGTGACAACAAATATCACCACCGGATCATCCTCGTGAGGAACCACGTCTTCCATGTAGAAACTCGTGAAGTAAAGAGTGGGTTCCAGAGGGAGATAAGGTCTCCTCGTGTCTAAGGAAATCAGCGTTCGCGCGTATCATTTACGTTTGGACTGGTGTCTCATGTGCTTGGTCCCTGACAACAATCTCTCATTTTTGGCTCTTCCTGGTTAGCCTCGAGGTACTCCTTCAGGAATCCTTCCTTCACCAGGCTAGCCAGTTGGTGAGCCAAGGCTATGCATTGTTCAACGTTGTACCCATATGCTTTGTGGAACTTGCACCAGGCATCTATCCACGATCCCAAGTTCCAATCTGTCTTATGGGAAAACTTTAGCTTGTCTACTACCTCTGGCATACTCAAGAGTTCTTTATATGACACTTGGAACTTTGGTCGAGTTGTTGACTCTTCCCCGGCCTTCATCTTGGGCTCATCTTTCCTGGCTACGTATGGTACATACCTCGAGTCCATTCTCTTCTCAACAGAGGTTTTGTTGACCCGCAGGGGCCGATCTCGACTGCTCTCCTTAGGGTTTAGGGTTTAGGGTTAGGTTTCCTTGAGTGCGAGTTTTCTTTCTTCCTGAGCATGGCCTCTTCCGCTTCGATGTGGGTGACAACCTGCTCACGTACCTCGGGAAAGATCTCTACTGGATTCCTAATTAACGAATCACTTAACCGTCCCGCCGCGATCCCCTGCTTAAAAGCGATGATTATCATATCTTTATCATGTGTTTGAAGTCTTACCGCACAAAAACCTGTTTAGATAATCTTTCAGCGGCTCTCCCTCCCTTTGCCTCACGCCGAAAAGGTCGTACAACCTCGGAGGTTTGACCTTGTTGACCGAGAACTATTCTCTAAACATTCTGGAGAATTGAGAGAAAGAGGTGATGTGATCATCCGGGATCCCACTGAACCATTGTAGGGCTGTACCTGTAAAAGTGCCCATGAACATCTTACATCGGATGGCATCCGTTCCTCTAAAGATAATCATCTGAGCGTTGAATGCCGTAAGATGATTTCAGGGTCCTTTATCTCTGTGAAAAAGGAAATTTTAGATGTGATGTAATGAGGTGGCACGGGATTATCTCTCGCTGGCAAGTTTAGATATCGTTCCCTGGTGGAACGTCTGACACGTTGGTGCAGACTCTTTTCTAATTCCTCATTAGTTTGCGCGTGCTCTTCCATGGCTTTTCGGGAGGCCTCGATTTCTACCATAAGATGATCTTGTAGAAGTTCTTACTCAGTTTGGGCTTCCGCTCGTAGCCTCTCATGCTCGGCCTTGGCTTCTTCTTGGATCCACTCTTGCTCTCGTTTGTGCTCCTCGTTCACCTCTTGGAGGGCCTTCATGACATCCATGAGTTGTTGTAAAACGGGGGCATCACTTCCTTCAGATCCCTGCGGGCCTTGCCTTGTGTTTCTCATCACGTCAGAAGGCTCAATCACGAACGCAGATGGGATCAAGCTTTATCGGGCCCCACGACGGGAGCCAAATGTTCTTGCCGATTGACCTCGGTTGGAGTGGATGAAGAGCTCCGCTTCTGGTTTGTCTCCTCTTGGTGCACTGGAACAACGCTCCACTAGGACACAAAGGACTCTACATGTTGATCACACTCCGACGATCAAGTTAGTGAGAGCATACAAAATAAGTATTTAGTTTCAGTCTTAAGTATTCAGAAACAGCGTACCTTTACCGGGGGATCAAGCCCCTTTTATAGATTTCCCTGCAACAACTTCTACTAATGAGAACATAATCTCAACAGAAAGCATATAATCATAACAGAAAAACCACCTATTCATGTGCACCTCTTATCTTTGAATGCTAACAATAAGAAAATATTTTGTTTACACGTGCACCATTATTCTCGGGTGCTAAGAACATTATTCTCAACAACTTTTATTTGCATTTTAATTAGCGTATGTGTTATAAACAAACATACTATTTCTTCTATTTTAACTATCTTTTTGAGCTGTCTTACCAGCGCTTGGGCCAAGCTCATGGCCCACCCTTTGAGTCCAGGTTGACCCAAAACCCGAGCTGACCATACCAAAGTGCTTGGGCTGAGGTCCCGAACACTCTGTCCAGTCCATATATCTATTTATTTCCATCTATCTATATATCTATTTACTTTATTTATTTATTTATTTATTTATATATATATATAATGAGAGAGAGAGAGAGAAATAAATAAATAGAGACAAAAAGAAAGAAAGAAAGAATAGTTAGACCATTAAAATTTTATATATGTTGAATTTAAATTTGAAGTAAATATGTTATTAACTAATATTATAATAAAAAGTAGAAAGATCTAATTTATAATGTTGGAGATTTCATATAATATATAAGTGAATGCAAACCTCATATTATAATCCAATTTTATGTGATTGAGTTAGACTTAAAATCTCCTTTTTAATATGTTATCAAAATCATTTAGAACTTATCCTAGAGTTTATCCATAAATATATAATCTCATGTATGAGTTAACAACCTTAGTATGAGGGATGTGTGTTCCATATCGATTAAAAATAAGAATATTTCAAAGTATATAAGTAGAAGGAAACCTTATAAATTAGTTTTATAAGGTTGAGTTAGGTTTAGAGTTCATTTCTTAATATCTATTTTTTGTTTTGAAGAACTAAAAGCTAATTGTATGGAAATGAAAAACTCAAAATATATTTAAATATTTTAATTTTCTAATTAATTATATAATTATTTTAACATATATGATAAATTGATATTTTCTAGTGCGTGATCAACCTCGTATCAATTCAAATCAAGATAAATAACATTACCAACATTTTGGGTCAAGACTAATTAAAATATACTTACGGCTATCTCTTCTACAAATATCCATACTCAGAATCAAATATTTCTTTTATTTTAACTCACTAATAAAATAAGTATATGCTCAAAATCTACCACAATATAATGCACATAAATATACTCACATAAACTATATATAATAAAAGCAGAATATGATTAATCATTCAGAAGAATGTCTAAGTACACTTTGGTGTATATAATTTCTTTTTCACTGACCTTCTAACCATATTTTATCCACCTACACTTTGGCTTTTTCCTAATTGTTTTATTTCATCAGAGGCTGCACAGTAAATTAAGTTGTTGACTTGTTTCTCTAATTAATTTCACATAGATTCAATCATTAACTTTAAACTTTAAACAATACGAATAAACATGCATTATCTGGGTGGATTTTAGCACGGGCTAGTGGGAAAATACTGCATCATGGGTCACTCTAAAAGTTACTAGTTGTGGAGGTTACTCACATTTTAAAATCATTAAGAGTTTGGTCCTTTAAAGAATGAAATTGTTAGTGTTGATAGATATTCTACATCCTATATCCCAAAGAGGGGGTAAGGTAACTCTACTCAAATAAATAGATTTTTATAAATTTCTTATAAAAAAGTAAAATTAATTTTTTATTTATCTTTTATAACAAGTTTACCTAAATATATTAAAAATTATAAAATAAATATTATTTTATTGAAAATATACTTTTCCTAAAAATAGGTCAAACAAATACCTATTGTTGATTTTAGTGAAACTTAATTCTAATATTTTACATAAAAATTCAAATCGGAATATTTTAAATAAAAAATATTATGAAAAAGAATTAATAAAAATAGTTGATTAATTTTTTTTAGATAATCACAAGCAAAAAAGGTTTCAATCCAGGAACTTGGTGATCCAAAATTAGATATCTCAATTAGGTTTTTTCAAAAATCCATTGAGGGATTGGAAATATTTGTGGATCTTTCAAGATTTTCTCACAATTATTCAACTTAATGTTTCAAGGTTTTTGTTCTTGTACCTTTTGTTCAATTGAACTCTAAACCTAACATATTTATCTATCAATAAAAAATACAATTAAAAATGTAAAAAAAAATAAAGGTATTCAAAATTAGAAAGATTTCAAAATTAAAAATTGAAATTAAAAAAGTTAAGAGAACTACAACAATTTCGAATAAAAAAATCCAAATAATATTGTATGATCATATGATGTGATCCAACACCTAATTTATCATAGAGCAACTACTTATTTGAGGATTTATTTACGATATTTGTCTAACACATTGAATTGTCATCACTCACTCAACTTACATATAGTTTATTGTTTTCATTTAAAATATTATATATATATATATATATATATAT
>Ga0123341_1002206_pt1 | contig 15774 bp, 8 predicted proteins | sample Turbeapinknodule_FD_89959 | JGI IMG/M metagenome (GOLD analysis project Ga0123341, IMG submission 89959) | Root nodule microbial communities of legume samples collected from Mexico - Turtle bean Mexico pink nodule | ecosystem: Host-associated > Plants > Roots > Nodule | place: Mexico: Nepantla... | reverse complement strand
TTGAAAAAAGAAAAAAAAAAAAAAAAAAAAAAAAAAATTCCGTGTATCCTAATTTCAAAAATCTAAAAAAATAATAAATTGAAAAAAAAAAAAAAAAAAAAGTCTCCCTCAACAATTAACCACCTGTTATCTTAATATACACTTCAAATATCAGTAAAACATTCAGATCTATATTAAATCATAGGAATATGTATTTAATACCTACAATAACAAATTAATTAATACATCATCCTAAAGATGTATCTTAAACTACTTCTATATTATGTATTTTTATTCATATAATACAACTCCACCTAACATGCAAATACAATTTCAATATCAAATACTATCAAATATAGATTAAAAAATCAATTATAACATAAATCTACTTAACTTAGAGAGTCACTTATTATTTAAACAATAAGTAGAAAATAGTTAATGACATAAGAAATACTAGAGACTTAGAGAAACAATTTCAAGCAATTTCAAATTTTAGGCAAAAAATAAACTGGTGGAGAGAATTATTTTTCTCAATCCCTTTAACCAAAAAAAGTCAAACGTTCATAAACTAAGAAATTAAAAATATTAAAGTAAATTTTAGACTGATACCAAATTGAATTCTAATAGAGTACAAACGCTTTAGTATACATAACTTACTATGTAATATGATACGATTTGGAAAAGAAATAAAAATCAAGTCCAATTCTTAAAGAGCAAATATGTGATTGAAGGGAGAAAAATGAAAAAGAAATTTAAAACAAAATGTGGACCAAGCCTTTAAAACTCACAACTCTTACCTACCAAAAATTTTAAAATGCATGAAAACATTCTTTGGTAAGACAATAAATGAAAAAAAAAAGAATTGAAATATTAAACTATTATTTTTTTGTAATTAATCCACAGCAGTGTCGTGATATAGCACTTTGAAATGAAAATATAAAACCGTAAGTATCATACATCTTAATCAATATCATTCATTAAAAATCATTTTCATCTCATTAATACAAAACAAAAACTCGTACATCTTCTTAATAATTCTCATTTTTTATCATTTCTCATGTCGCTTAAAATCTATTTAAATGCTCATTTTTTTTCTACCTGAAATACCCGTAAAATACCAACTAAAAGATAAAAGAAAAAAATGGAAGCTCTTTTAAAAATAAATACCCATAGAAATACACGGGCTGTCGTGCATAGATGTCTACATTTTTCACAATAATAAAAACAGTTTTTAGAAGAAAAAAAAATTATTATAATATTAAAAATAAATTTGTAAGAAAATTATTTACATAAAGAAAAACACTTATTAAAAGGTGTGTGTGTGTGTATATATATATATATATATATATATATATGTATATATATATATGGGTTAGAGTGACGTGGTGAGAGATATAAGATGGATTTTGTCGTGTGAACCGTGACAAGCAGCGTTGCCACGTCGTTTTTTCTTCTCCTTCCTTTCAGCTTACGCTCACACGCGCCGTCTTTCCATAAATAAAACTGCATACTATATTCTCATATTTCCAAACTCACCATTTTTGTTCTCAAACAACAAAATTGAGGTTATGATTAGGACTTTCAAGGACGATGTTTTCTTATTAATTAGCATGTCTTTTTTATTTGATTCCATGGATTTTTCATTTTTGCAGTTAAAGTGTAAACCATTGGCGCTGGAGTATTCGTTCATGTACCATTCTTCTTTAGTATTAAATGGATTTAATATAGGTCAAGATTGAACAAGTAGTGGTGAGTGATAGGTTTAGTAATGTTTTCAAGGGTTGTTATGCACTTAAAAAAACCCTAATTTTACCAACCTAAAAAATAATCATAAAAAATGTACCACCAAATAAATTTTATATCGCAGTGAATTAAAGTAATATTTTCTGGTGTTTGGAATTATCAAGCAATCTAAGAACAGACAAACAGTATCCGGTCCTGTGACGCTTGTTGATGTACTCCTCCAATCTCTCATTGGCTCAGCTGCCTCCATATACTACAAACATCAAATTAATTATTCTTATTAAATTTCATTTATGTTTTTTTTTCATCTTCATTTTACAATTTGTTTTGTTTGTAAAAAAAAATATCTGAATGAGTTTCTTCTCTTTCTCTCTCTCTGTCTCTGCATACACTTTCTCTCTCCTCTGTGTTTTTTTTTTCTCTCTCTCTCTGTAGTTCATTCACAGGATTTGGCTTGCTCTTGCTCTCTTTTTTCAAAAAGCAAAATAATCAGATTTCTGAAACTGCACTAACTCGTATCTTTTTATCTTTCTCCACGCCTACATATCTCTCTCCTTGTCCTTTTCACTGCTTCTATGTTTATCTGTTACGCTTCTGCACAACACCGACCTCTCAACCTTCCCTTTAAACCCCTCCTTGAATTTTGAGCCACCAAGCTTTCCTTTTTCCTTCCCATTTGGGTTACTTCTACTACCTTTTCGATTTCCATCATCATGATTCTGTAGCCTCTCATATCAGTATCACCTCACTCCTTCTTTTTCAACAAAGCATGGATTCCAATTCCCGTTACCAACTTCAGCAACAACACCAACCCAATTCTGGGTTACTTCGCTTTCGCTCTGCCCCCACTCAAGTTCTCGCCAATTTCAAACAAGCCGAAGCTTCCATTAACTCCAACCCCTGGGAGGGCTCTGAACCACTTTTGAGATTCTTCAATTCCGGCGACACCCTAGATACCACCTCCCCTACCTTACGAGAATTCGTGGATAACAAGGTTTCTAATGATAATAAACAACCGCAGGAGTCAACAATATCATCATCCTCCTCATCATTATCACCTCTGAGTCGCATGAATTCCCAGCAAGGTTATAGTACTTCTGTGTTGCCCTCTGGGTACCCGAGGCATGATTCTACTGTAACTGTTACTTCATCTATGATGATGGGTTCTATGGGAATGGATCAGAGCGGAAAAAGCTTTAATCCCAATCTTCTCAGGCAGAGTAGCTTCCCTTCTGGCAATTTCTCTAACAACATCTCCTTTCACAACGGTACTGTACTTGTTCTGTATTCAGTTTTTCTTTACTACTTTTTATGGCACTGATTTTAGGGTGTTCGTACGTTTTATTAGCACCAAATGGAAATTCTTTATTCCGAATGAAACAAATTTGTTCAAGATGGTGGTGGTGGTGGTAGCTTATTCAACTGCAATTGCGTGTTCTGACTTTTGAAATTAGACAGCAATATGTTGGTGGAGTCGTTAGACGTATAAGATTTATTTATGATTCCCAACGTAATATTTGATTTTGGAAGACTTCCATAAACATTTAATGTCAACAAAGCGCTTATATAACTTTCTAAAGCTGTGATTTTTGTACGGAACAACATATGTCAATATTGGAACTTTAAGCTTGTCTTTTCATACTTTTTATAGCAACTTCAGTTTGAGGACTTCAACCTTTACATACACATTGACATGATCTTGTAAAGAAGAACCTCTTAATTCTCAGAACTTGGTTAGAGTGTTCAAAATATCTTTACCCGCAAAACAACGCATGTTATGGTTGTTTTTCAACTTGAAGAGATATTGAGTTTGGAGAATAAATTCAATCTCGTAACATTTTATTATCTCCAAAAATATGCTTCTGTTTTAAATTTTTGTCTAAAAACCTTGTTTGTAAGAGTAAGATTTGGATTTGTGTTGTGAACTTGATCATGTCAAAGTGAGATTTGGTTTGTTTTTACTTATGAACTTAATTTTAATCCAAATTTAAGGTTACAAATTTTAATCTACACATCCCATACATTCTTCCTTGCTCATTTCGTGTATCCAAAATTGGAGATATGCATTAAAATTTTGAAAACAAGTTTCCAAATTTTATATGAAGATAACCTAGTTGTTACTGAAGTAGTTTCATTTTATGTTCAAAATTGCAGGGTATGATGCTATGAAAGGTGTTGAAAACTTTGGTGGTGTTAATGGCAATGATGGTGAGCTTAGAATATCTATGAACAGGATGAAGAATCACATTAGCTTCTCACCAAGGAGTCCTTCCTTGGGAATTTTATCACCAACCTCTAAAATGGGCTCGGAGGGTCTTAGGGTAACTAGCCCTGAGGATGGTAGACAGGGAGGTAGCAATGGTGATGCTACATATTACGGCCCTGGATTCCCTTGTGCTTCTTGGAATGAGACGCCAAACCCCAAAAGACAGCGAAATAGTAATGATGAGTTGCTTTCTGGAGATCAGGTATACTGAATTTTCCATTTTCTCAATGTATTGTTCCAAAAAAATTTCCTGTTCTTAATACAAATATGCTGTCATACACTCAGAATGGAGAGCTGGGAAATCAAGTTCATTCTCTTTCGCATCATTTGAGTTTGCCACGAACATCCTCGGACATGTTTGCTATGGACAACTTGCTTCAGTTTAATGATTCTGTTCCTTGTAAAATCAGAGCAAAGAGAGGCTTCGCTACTCATCCTCGAAGCATTGCCGAAAGGGTAAGAGAATATCATGTTATCTACATGTGCCAAAACTTGTTTTTACCAACATTTGGTACGGTGAAGTTGTACCAATTAAAATTGAATTCTATAACACTAGTCCTTCCTTTCCCAAAACTATAAGAAGTGATTATGTTAAAAGCTTATTCTAACAAGCACTTGCTCTCAGGTGAGAAGAACTAGGATCAGTGAACGAATAAGAAAATTGCAAGAGCTTGTTCCAAACATGGAAAAGGTCAGAATTATAACACAAGTTGATTTGTCCTTGGATTGTTTTGTTTTTGGAATGTTAACATTCTTGAGTTATTGGCAGCAAACCAGCACAGCAGAGATGTTGGACTTGGCTGTAGACTACATAAAAAATCTTCAGAATCAATTCAAGGTACTCAAAGGGAGAAGTTGGTTAGAATCCCATAGTCATGGCCATGCACTTATTGATTCTTTAACATTTTGAATACCTTTCTGCAGACTCTGAGCGAAAGACGGGCTAAATGCAAATGTATAAAGATGCAGAAATCAGAAACAGATAAAATTGCTTGAGTTTCTTTTGTACAGGTGATGAAAGGAACTATGCAAACATGGATGCGGGATAGGAGCCGGGTATTATATTTTGACGTGATGAATCACACAATAAATCAAATAGTTTAATTTGTATTTTTTTATACACAAATTGTAATGAATTGGTTTTAATGTTATTCTTTTTCCCCTATTAGTTGCTTAATTATTATTGAATTCACGCATTATAAATGAATAAAATACATTTTTTTGTCAGTAGAAAATAGCAAAGTATGACCTCACTCCCCCTTTGGATCCTTGTAGAGATGAAAAGATAAGGTTAGAAAATCTGTTGCAAAAGGTTGTCACTTACACTCAAAATAGGAAATAGGAAAATAGGTTGAAATTAACAGGTGAAAGATGAAGACAAAAATAAAGTAAGTTAAAAGGATTCCATTTTCTAAAAAGAAAATGATTTAAATTTGGAAGTTTAGGGGTCTGTTTCATGAATGGCAGGAGCAAATATTATTATTAGCATCAGTCCAAACTTGTTTGTATCGTAACAAAGTCGTGTCGATTAAAGGACCCTTATATAATATCCGAAATGAAACTCCTCAATACTAAGTGCAATTTGCTTCCAATGGATCGTTTTTATTGCAGATTGTTTTGGACAGACAGTTAGTTTGTACTATGAATATGTTTGACAAATTTTATCCAGAAAGAAGCTAACACCTGTTATAGAGAAGTATGTTTTCATGAACTTGGTAGTTTGTAGTCTCTCATAATAGGGCATTTCATTCTATTATTTAAAAAAAGAATGGTCTATCTAAAAAGAAACCCTTGAATATCAATTACTAGCTTTTTTTTTATTGAGGAATATATATGATACTTCAATTCTTTTATTAGAAACTTCAAGGTGGTAGTCAAGTGAAATAAGATGGAATTTTGCTTATAAAACTGGTATATTTTAGTTTTCAAGAAAAACATGAATACATTCTAGCTCACTTCTGTGTCTAAGTTTCTCTTACCATGGATGAATCACTAACTTCTCTTCTATATTTCACACTCACAAAAATGCTAGAAGAGTGATTTATTACTTCTTTTGAATATAAATTCTCTTATTTTTTAAGTGTTCTGTCTTGCTTGATGAGGACACAAATGTCTAATTTTGACTCCTTATTTATTCCTTGGCTTTCTTCATAATAAGATTTCCCTTCTCCATTTCTTTTTTTTTTTTCACTTTTTACCATTTTTTTTTATAATAAAGCTCTTCCACACATGGTTGCCTAATGTGAGGAGATTTCTCACTTTCTACTCATGATCTCTTCCACACAAATCATTAAATCATTTAAAGCATACATGCCTTTAATAATAATAATAATATTAGGCAAACAAGTTTTAAAAAGTTTGGGATTAAGTAGATAGACCAAAAAGTGTTTCTTAATGACACAACAATGCAAAATTTTGTTTTACCAAAAAGTCTCGTGCTTGATATTGAACAAAACCGATAAATAGTAACCTTAGGTCACAAACTATTTTTTATAACATAATATACAATTATTACTCGTCTCTATTTGATCAATATTATGTTATCACCTACCCATATAAATATTAAATCATTAATCTCTTAAGTGAAAGAACTTAAGTTCATTTATTTTAGTATCAATCTTGAATTATACCTAAGATATCTGCCTTTATTTTTTTTTTAATTATAACCAATCATCTTTATTTTATTTCTAGGCATAAGTATAATTGATTGTCCTTTCCATTTTGTAGAAAAATAATTAGAGCAACACTAATATTAAACATATAAAAGAATAATAATTAATAAATTTTAATTGAATAAAAAGAGTAACGACCACATAAAAGTATATCTAAATACATTACATGCTAATAAAAGAAGAAAAAAAACTATTCATAACTATGTAGAAAGAATCCTTGATACAAGAAGAGTTTTTTTTCTCGTTTCAAAATATTTAAGTATGTAAAATTAAGGTTTCAAAGTTTGTTGTATACACACATTTCGAATTTGATAAGCTTATGTTATCTGATCTGATATTGCTTAAATCCAAATAATAAGCTTCATTTTCTCTACTTTGATGTTCGTAAAAACTCCTAATTTCCTTCAAATTTTTGATCATTCAATCAATACCTTTAAAAAAATAGTAAAAATAAATGCAAGAGAAAGCCCAATTAAATTAAAATGATAACAATTAAAGTTTAAAAAGTATAATAAATGTCAAATTATATATCTAAAAGTAATCTTAAAAATTAAGTACAAAGGACAATTATAAGGAAGACCTAGACTTTGTTGACATTATCATGGTATTTTTATTAACCATGTTATTTTTATTCTAAAAAGTATACAATATATATATATATATATATATATTATTTGCATATATAATGAACTAGTTTAATGTGTTCGGTATTGAAGACAGTGAAGACTGGTAATAAATAAGTGGGATACCTAAAACCACACTTCAATCTTTAATTTAGAAAGAATTTGACAAAATGATAATATTTTAAGGCATGTTTATATGAAAATCCTTTTAGGCAATATACATGTATTTGAGTTCATCACATTGTGTGGGTACCTTTGAGATTACAACACACTTTGGAAAGATATGGAATTAACTATTTTGTTTTTTCTTCATTATATCACATGCTATATACATGTTCTAACTTAGTTTCATAATTTCTCAAAAATTACCTTCAACTCATCATGTTCAATTCATAACTTCTAACTAATCGTCTTAATTCGTGATGTTAGAGCAGACAAAGCAATGTTGATACTATGAAAATGATCATTTTTTTAAATTGAAATTAAAATAAAATTTAGATATTTAATTTGGTTTCTCAGTTATTACATGGTTGAATTTGGATTATGAAATTTTAAAATTGATGTAATTGTAATTATTTCATCCAATTGCGATAAACAACGTTGACTTCTTGTGTTTGCGACAATATGGAAAATTATATGTAGTCATCATATAGGACCCATTCGCTAGAAAATTTAAACATTATTATAGAAAATGCAACATTGCATTACTTTTAAAAATTAAAAGGGAGATTGAAGTTTTAATAGTTGAAAGACCAAAATGATCTAATTAAATAAATTGACAGATCAAATTAATAATTTAGCCAATTTAAATTTTTGAACGAATTCAAATGTGTGTGTTTTTTTTTTTCAAATGAGGGATGTAACTTTTAATACTAGCAAGAAATAGTCAATGCTAAAATGAGTTGAAACTTAGCTTAAGAAATTTATTTCATAAGCCTAAATTGCAAATAAACTAACTTCATAATAACTACAACTAATAAGTAAATGGCACATGTTAGTTGATAAAAAATGGGTTATCACACATGAATTGATTCCATTCCGTTTTGGCGGCTATTTATTTTATGTTTGGTTTCAATTTGCATTTTAATATAGAAGGGCAAATTGGATTTGGGAGGGATACGTAAATTACGTATCATGTACTTGGAACTATAATTGTAATGAAATGAAATTTCATTACTAATTTAGGGTTAGGTTTAGATTACAACTTTTCTTCAATAACCTCCTTACCCGCTATAAAAGGACATGACTTTAATTAACATAAAAGATAAATAAACATTAGACTATTTAATTTTTAATCATAATATTCATAAAAAATTATTTACAATTTAATTTACATGAAGAAGTACTAGTTTGATAATCGAATCATAAGAAAACTAATCTTTCAAAATGGATTGGTGAAAAACTGATCTCTCAGAATGTCATTTTGTAAAAAAAATTCCCCAGAGAAATTCATTAATCGATTTCTCAACATCTTTTTTTCTCTACTGTGTTCTAAAAATAAGTTTAGTTTATTTATTTTAATTAACTCTGTTTTAGAACCTATAAATATATCTTTCACTTGAATGTACTAATTTGAAGCCATTGAATCAACACAAAATCCATAAATTTATTAAGTTAAATTTACATTGTTGAGAGAAATTTATTTCTATGTACAAAATTAAGAAATTATACATTTCTTAATCGGTAGACATTTGAAAATTTAAAAATGAAAAATATTTTTTTTATAATTACAGCCCACTAATTAAATTCAGTAATCATTTACCTAATTACTACTATTGTTAAATGAATTTATTATAACAAATCCCAAATATAACGTATAATTAAATATTAACTAATCAATACAATTATTTAAAGATTTTATAATATGTTTGTGATTTTATAGTATTTTTAATGGATATTACCTTACTAAGACCAGATAAGTTATATTTTGCTAAAACAAATAAATGCAAAGATACTACTCATCACCCCTAATATGCTTTGAAAAAAATATTAATTAAACCCAACACTATTCTAAATACAATATTTTTAATTGTTTGAAAGATAAAAAGAAAGGCAATACCCACCCTTAAGCCTTAATGTGTATTGATAATGAATTTAAACATTAAGAATTGTATATTAACGTAATAAGGAACTGTAGAATGTCTTATTAAAAAAAAAACTATTATTCCACAACTTATTACTTAGTCTAGCTTTTATGTAAGCTTTAACAATTTATGAAAAGCTTGAACAATTTAGGGGTTGGTGGTAGGCATTAGTTAATCCTTTTCTTTAATCCAATCTTAAATAGATAGAATTACATATGTCGACTTCCTTTTTCCAAATTATATGAATATTTTATTCTTACAATTCTTTTTTCGTTCATATAATAACATAGTATAAAGACTAATTGAAACTGTATTTACATACTTGCTCCCATTCTTTTTATTTTCAAATAATTTTTTGAAAGTGTTAAAACTATATAGATTTTGTAACTTGACCAATCTAAATTATATCAAATTCTATAATTAAATATTCCAATTAGATTATTCTATATTTAATAGAAATCTTAGAAAGATAGTTGGTCTATTCATAAGAGGAAATGAGATCATATGAAAAATATAACTGATTTATATGAAAAATATAACTGATTCTTTCTTTTGTATGAATTTTGACTGTCTATCGGAAGTTTCTTGTTTAATAATAATATTTTAGCAATAAATCTTATTATAGTGTTAGGTGTACTAGTTTTTTTTGGAAAGGGAATGTGTGGGAGTTGTTTCTTTCAAAGAATAAATTGGATTCAAACAAACTGCAATTTTTTTAGTTTAGTTCTAATTAAGAAAATGTGTTGCATCCCACAAATTACTTATGAATTCATTTTTTTTTTATAATTTAAGAAAAATCTTAAAGAACTACAACATTTCACGTTCATTGGTTCTCTCTTAACAAAAAATTTTGGACTATGGTTGAAAATAGTTTGAAGTCTAGACACAATATAATACTCTTTTTACCACTATGTTAATACAAAGAGGAAGCAGTTTCAATCAAATTCTTGAATTTTTTTTTGGATATAAAACACTCATGTCGATAAAATGACTTGAATTTTATTTACAATGAAAAATAAAAAATAGGTTAACTTAAACCTACTATTTGTATAATGCGTAATGGCTTATGTATACATTTAAAATAAGTCTTTAAATTTGAATAAAAAAACTTTGTTGACATATATTTATTTTGTCAAAAGAGTCTTCTGAATATTCTAGTCTTATATTGGTAATTGTTTTCACTTTGAATAGAGAAGGGAGAATAGACTTATTTACATAAAAAAATTGTAAATTTATGATAAATAATTGAGTGAGAGCTAAATGAATCAAAAGATTTATGTTTGGTTATAGAAAATATTTTGAAATTGAAGAAAAGAGAGTCTACTTTCATTAAGTGTTTTATTAGATAATTAAAAATATATACTCTGAATAATGAATTACGGAAAGAGAGTATTGAACAATTCGAAAAAAGTCAAAACTCATTTAAGAAAAATTAAAAGTGAAGCAAATGGATTTTGGACTGAATGAATACTTTAAGACCAAACAAAAAAAATGAATTTAGTTAATTCAATTTATATGATTTAAAAACAATTAAAAAATTACAAAAACGAAATCAGTAAATTTTGAAGAAGAAAGAGTGATTAATAAGTCTTATAAATCAAATAAGTGGAATTAATTGTGTGGTTTTATTGAATGTTGCTAGCTAGTTGCATTTGTTTGTTTGAAAATTTTCATCTTAGTGGGGAACTTCTTGGTTCAGTTACTACTAGATGCACGTCAGTGAGTGAGATTCTTGCTCCAAAAAGTTTGTCGGATATTTTAGTAATCATGATGTTGATACACATTATTCATCACTTCAAACAATAATTAATAAGTAAATAAATTGATTGCTCAATAATTTAATTACTAGGATTGCCAAAGGATTTTATTATAGAATGGAACAAATCCTAAATATAAACGTCTAATTAAATATTAATTAATTAATATAACAATTTAAATGTATTTGTAACAGTTATTATTATAATTTTTGTTGCAGATATTTTTTTAAACTATGATATTAGTACAGTTATCCATCGGAAATAGTTATTGTTTTAAATATATTTATTATAATTTTACCCTTTTTTTTGTAGATACTATATTTTAATTTTCTAACTATGATATGGTAGTGACACAATTATTCATCAAAAGCAATGGTTAATATTGTTTATCACAGTACACATTTTTCAAAAATCATGATTTATCCCACATAAAGTTGCATAATGCATCAAATCACTTAGTTAAAAGATAGGAGTAGCTAATATTTATGTATTATTTTTATTGATATTAAGATAATATTGGTGGTCAGAAAATAGTTTTATTAATTAGTCGTAAAAGAAGAACTCAAATAGTGTAACAATAGAATACAGTTTAAATGAAGTAAGGTTGTATGGTTATTTATTAGAATATAGTGTCTCTAACTAGGTGGTTTATTTTGTAAGCATAAAATAAAATGTTTGAGTTTGTGTAATGTTAAGAATTGAAAGGGCGAAAAGGCTTAAGGCCCAAGAAAAAAGCCCAAGAATTTGAAATGTGGAATATTGAAAGTGAAAGTGAATCTACGTTGGTCCCGCGCATCGCGGGATTTGAAATTCAAAATGAGCCGTTTCATTTTTGGGCAGGGAGGAGAGAGAAAGTACCCAGGAATTGAATTTGATTTGATTGAGTTTCAGAGTTTTGGGGAGATATAAGTGCGCCTTTTTTCAATTTCAAAATTTGCCAAATCGATCTTCTCCCAAACCCTTACTCTTCTCTTCTTATTTGCTCTCAAAACCCTACCTCCTCCTCCTCCTCCCACCACCACGGCACCACCTTCTCCCTCCGTCCCCCTCCAGCCATGCCCCAATCACGTGACCGTCGCGTAACCCCCGTCGACCTCGCCGCCGCCTTCGCTCGCAACCGCGCATTCTTCATCTACAACGACCCGCCGCCGCACCGAACCCCTCCAAGAACTCTCCCCAGGGGACGCTCTCGTGCTTTTCTCGGCTCCGAGAACACTCCTCCCTCCGCGCGACGCTCAAGGGCGCGCGTTCCCTCACGCTCTCTGCTACCCGCTTGGTACCCTCGGACACCACTGCGTGACATCACTGCCATCGCTCGGGTAAGTGAAAACTCTATGCGGCGTCGTTTTCTATGTTTGAATCTTTTGTTAAATATTTTCTTTATGCGTTGTGGTTCAGGCGATTGAGAGAAGGAGAGCTAGGTTAGGGGAAGTCGAAGGCCAGCGAACTGAAAGCACTGTTTCTACTGCCGACCAAGTAGTTCTAGAACCTTCCGAGGCTGCTTCTGCCTCTGCTGCCTCTTCCTCGAAATCTCCGAAGTCTGTCGGCGTTAAGCTTCGAACGCCTCTGGGCTGCAAAGTGCCCAAGATCTACCTCGACATTTCTGATTTACCCGAAGGGGAATCCGAAACCCTCACACCCCAGAAGAAGCTTTTGAACAACATTGACCAGGTTCAGGAGGCCGTGCTTGAAGAGTTGAAGAAGCTCAAGCGAACTCCCAGTGCGAAGAAAGCAGAGAGAGAAAAAAGGGTGCGCACTTTGATGTCCATGAGGTGAATTTTCAAATTTCTGCATTTTGGATTCCGATTGTGACGGGCTGGGATTGGATTATACAGAAGCAAAACAGGGTATTAGAGTCATTTTACTCCACTTGGTTGGTTCGCGCAACAGTGTTTTCTGTTTGCTTTAGATTGGATCTTCTTCTCGAAGGTGCAAGAAGGATATTCTTTATAGTTTGATCTAACTTCTTTGTTAGAACTTAGAGCTTGTTTTGAGCAGTGTTGATAAATAGCATGCTCCCTTGTTCGTTCCATCATTCTTTGATGGTATTGGGTCGGTGTTGTAGGTGTAGTTGTAAGTCCCAGTCTCTGTACATATTTTCCATATCTCCTGATTTGGGGGTTTCACCATTGTACCATTGGTTGAACTGCTCAGGAAGTGTATTGATTCTTTTTTGGCTTCAATTTCTTCCCATTGCTTTCAATTTTCTTGCATTTTGTTATCCATTTTCTTTTATCATTCAGAAACTGACGTTTGTTTGGCCCATTTTGCCAAATGGCTTTGTTAAATTTATGAGATTGGTAACATTTATAACGAATATTATAACGTCTAACTGATCTGTTAATTCCAACTACATTAGCTAACTAACAGATGAAATAATTGAAATTGAATTAAAAGGGGAAAAATAATAAAAATATTATGCTTTTAACTGTAATCTGTGGTTTTTGATTTTGTTTTGGAATTTGGAATTATGTTAAGAGTAAAACTTTATTATAATTTTTAAATCAATGAGATTGAAGTAAATTTTGTTTTTGATTGAGCTTAAAAGGAATGTGAAACAAATTTAATGTTGAATAGAAGTTAAAAAGTTAATTCTATAGAAGCTGAAACGAAGGAAGGTTTACGTGGCTACTAAAAAAATTCCCATTTCTTCTTAAATGACGTTGGGGCAACGGTGTGCAACCGCTTTTGGTTCTCATTTTCAGAAATTTCAAATTTTATCCTTTTCTGAAGTGTCTCTAGTGTGACTGTTTTCAAAACCGTGTTAATAATGGAACACGGAAGGCATTAAATAACGATTGAGCTGTTTTTTTTTTTATTACAAAATGTATCATAATTTTTGTTGAGAAATTTAATGTTTTAAATACTTGTCATTAATTTAAGATTAAAATAATTTACATAATCCAATGATTGTTTAGACGAATAATAACCTACTATATTTTTAATCCAATAGTGTTTAAATGCATTCTTAGTTACTTTTTTAAAGTTGGAAGGAAGTTCCATTTTTTCCCCTAAATTCAAGGTAATTTATTCAGTACTTATAATTTAAAAATAATATTTAATTATTTTTATAATAATTACAAATTGTTTTCATACATAACTATATTGTATACATTTTATTACTAAATAGCATTTTACTACATATTATTTATTTTTTAAGTGTACATTTTGAAAGATGAATGAGATTTATAAAAAGTACAGGTAAATCTAAGCATCAATAGTTTTCAATCATTCTTAAGTCTTTAATATTATAGTGACAAGGGATGGGTTTAAAATACTGAATTCTTTTTCTGAAATTCTAAGAACGAAAAGTAATAAAAAAAATCAAGAAAGATTATATATATTTGTAAAAGAAATACTAGTCAATAATTATGTATATTAAAAAAACATAATATTTTTCAAAATAATGTTTTTAAAATATAATTTTTAACTATGTTATTAGTTAATCTCTCTAATCGAATTTAGTATCACTATTCTCACTTATAACATATTTGTTTTAATATTAAAGTGATGAAAAAAATGAATAACTCTTGTTTAAAAGAAAAAAAGGATGTATTGTTTTTTAAATATTTTTTAGTTTTTTCTTTTGAAAGTCTTTTTAAAAGTCTTTTAAGATTGAACAACTGAATGCAATTATATTTGAAACAACATGAATACAAGAATGAATTGCAACACAATTAAAGGAAGATAATGAAGAAAAGATTGCATAAAAGATTTTATATTGGTTTAGATCAATAAGATTATACATCTAGTGTCACTCAATTCAACTAGTGTCGTCCAATTCAACTTTAGAATTGTTGATTCCATTAACTTTTACGAAGTTATTACAAAAGAATTAACTACAATTTTAAAATGATATCAAACTATAAATCTTGATACCAAAAGAATATCAACTCTATAAACTCTTTTTTTTATCAGCAATAAAGATTTAATAACTAGAACTACTTTAGGGTGGTTCAACCCTTATACATACCTATAAATTAGAATACATATTCTCAGAGCCCCATTCCAACACAAGGAAAGAACGAAAAATAATCTAACACTACATACCCAGTAAAACACACTTCAAACATATCAAGGAACAACAAAACAACAAACCTTAACCACATAAACCAACAACCAACCCACCAACCCTCAAAATCAACATCCAACAAAATAAAGATACATGCCAACCTAAAACTCTATAAACTCTTACAATATAAAAGAGACGTATGACTTATCTACTCTTAATCCAAGTACAAAATTATTGGATTGTTACAACAAGAAAGTATAGAAAAATATTACCACAATTTCACACAAGAAGCATATAAGATTTAGTAGAAGCACATGCTTAATTTGAAAATCTTGAGAGCACAAATGAATAGAAAGCTCAGTTAATACTACTTGGTTATGAAAATAATGAAAATAGTACTTTGTTTATAGAGTTTTGAAAAAAATATTTAGAAACTAAAACTAACGCTTTTAATCTATTATATAAGATGTTAATTGATTATCTTATGAATATCAATAATAAAAAGGTTTTTTAATCAATTAAACCACTTGTTAATTGAATATCTTTTGAAAATTAATTAAAAACTTTTTTGCTTTAATCGATTAAGATAATTTTAATCAATTAAACCATTAAGACCAGATTTTCCAACTTTCTAATTT
>Ga0123341_1002205_pt1 | contig 15775 bp, 10 predicted proteins | sample Turbeapinknodule_FD_89959 | JGI IMG/M metagenome (GOLD analysis project Ga0123341, IMG submission 89959) | Root nodule microbial communities of legume samples collected from Mexico - Turtle bean Mexico pink nodule | ecosystem: Host-associated > Plants > Roots > Nodule | place: Mexico: Nepantla... | reverse complement strand
CTCAAATCTGTGTTTTTTTTTTTGTTATAAAACATAAACAAATTATTTATAGCTTTCAAAGATTGGTCAAAGCATTTAATAGAGGAGCGTATTTAGTTGAAAAATAATTTAAAGCACACTTAACTAACAAAATAGAATTCTGTTAGGATTTTCAAAGAAACAATCGATTGAAATCACGAAAAAATCGATTGTTTTGGTTTGATAGCAAGTCAACCAACCAAAACAGTTTTCAACCTTTTCAAAAACACCTAAGAGTAAAACAATAGGTTGTTTTCACTTAGTTTGAAAAACACTTTAAACTTAAAAGGTTTCAAAAATACTTTAGCTTTAGATTCAACAAAGAGTGGATTACACAAATAAACTACCCAGATCCTATCCTAAACACAACAACAACTCCAGCCTTGCATCAAACACTTGAATTTGGATTCTTGAAAGCCTTTGATCACTCTTGATCAACAATTAATAACTCTCAAAAGAAAAAAAGAGCACTCTCATAAAGAGCACAAAGAAAGCTTACATGGGTATAACTTCATAGAGTGAATAATTATAATGGTTTCACACACAACCCAAATGACTTAATGCTTTAAAGAATAAAGTAGATGTTCATTGTAATACTGAATTCTTTTAGAAGGATCACAATAACTCTTTTTGTTGCTTGGCTTGCCTTACTTTTGTTTTCCACCTTCAATCTCTTTATATCTACACTTAAACGCCTGAATTGTTTAATTTTGGATATTATAATTCTTCATCTTTTTGGTGTTAGCCGCTGAAAAGAAAAATCTTGGATTTGCAATCTCCAATTTGTTTTTCCTTTGGATATGTTTAAGAAACTAATTTGAAAGTATTTTCAATATGGGTTAGTAAAAACAAATCAAAACATAATCAGAAAATCCTTTCATTATACACGTGATACGGAAATAAGGTACTTGATATTTTCACTTTATTCAAATTGTTTTTGTTTAAATAATATTGGGAGATATTTGCAATATATTAAACAAGATATTCACTCACAAGATTTATTTACACATAACCTTTTTAGGAAATGATAGATTTTAAATATATACGAAAAATAGGGACGAACAAAGTAAATATGGAGATTGAAATCTTATCATTTTTTGACATTCTATCTCTTTTGTTGAATGAATTTTTAGTAGATATATGAATTTTTAGTCTTCATGAATTTAGCATGAACAAACTTGTAGACGCTTGAATAGTCTACTTTGTACTACAGTTGTACAAATCATTGTTAGAACCAAGTGAAAAATTATTTTTAATTTTTTATGCATTGAACAAGTCTTATCAGATTATCTAACGAATATATGTTATAAACGGTCACGCCATCTTTGATGAACTTATGTTGTAGATGCTTAGAACATCTATCAGACTGTCTAATGAATATTGCGGCTATAGAAACATTGTTTAGATCTTATAATGTACATATAAGCCATTTAAAAAGAATTTTTTTATCACAAAAACATAAAGACATGATCTCATAGACCATCTAGAGTTTATCAGACCGTCAAGACAAATTATCCAGGGTCTCAACATATAAAAATATGTATATTTACAAATGATGAAAAATGGCTCTTCCACAAGTGCAATGTAATTGTTATGTAAGAAGAAAATAACTTGAAAGTAGATCTATAAACAATAATTTAATATAAATTTTTAGAGGTGGAAAAAATAGAGTATACTAAAATGTTTGAGTAATCGAAAAAGAGAATGGCTAATTGTTATTAGTAGAGATTTTTATCGAATGAGGGATAGATAAAATAAAAGATGTTAATATCTGATAAGTGACATAATTTAGTAATATTTCATACAAAAAGATAGACACTTATGGACTTTAATTAATAAAATAATTATAATTCAAACCCTAATTTAGGAATTTGAAGCTTTTTTACATATTTTTGGATTATAAAATGAATATGAAGAATTTGTTCTCAAATTTGTGTTAATTTCAGGAATATAAGGGAAAATGGAGATAAAAAGGCTAAAGGATAAAGGAAAAATTGAAGAGAAGAAGAAAAAACAAAGTGGAGCATTGAAAACTCGCCCAAAGCTCGCTTAAGCGAGATCACTTAAGTGAAGTTGGTGATAAAAAAAAAAAAAACTTAAGTGAAGTTGGACTTTTTCTCATAAAACTCACTTAAGCAAGTAATATCTTGCTTAAACAAGATGTCACTTAGCCCAAGCCTGATTAGGTTAAATAGAAGGAGTGAAGCATAATCATTGAGATCATTTGGAGGAACCAAAGGAAGGAAACCCTAAAGGAGGCAATCGTGAAGGAGAAACGCTGTGGATCTTTTTCTTTGCTGTCCATGCTTGTAATAGCCACCATGAGTGGCTAATTATTTTCTTTGGGATTGGGAGTAATCTATTCAAACTCTTATGTATTGAGGTGATATTTATCTATAATATTCAGTTCTTGATTGATGATTGATATTGTCATTTTATTCTCAAAGCTTGAAACTATTCATGATTTCATCCTTAGATTTGACTAAAAAGTACTTCTAAGTATCTGACTTAAATGATAATGCTTAACATATTTGAATGCTAGGAATTGATTTTCAATGTTAATTGGTTTATGACATTTATTCGTAATGATAATGACTTTTCTACGACAAGTGAACTGTGTTGTCAGAAGTAATAATTTTTCCCTAAGGACGGATATCGAACCCACAATGAACAATTGAATAATCAAGTAAAAGTTTCACTAAATAAAAAATACAATAATAAAGTTTGTTGGAGTTTGTTATGATTGCAATGATTAATAAGAAAACAAATCAAAGAGTTTGTTGCTTCAATTTAGAAAATAGGGATTGGGGTTCATCTTTCTTACTCTTTTGTATTTTGATTAGCATGACGATATTGTGTCCTTTGATTGGTATTGCTGCCCATATAAAATTCATTTATATTGATTCCTTGCATATAAATTATTAAGATGATTCCTAAATATCGAATCCTCGCATATTTATAAAAACTTCTTATAAGTAAGATCAGACGTTGATCGCAATTAACTTTTCAAATCTATTCCTAGCATTCAAACAGTTAAACATTATCATTTGGATCAAAAACTTAGAAGTATTTTTCAGTCAAATCTAATTGTTTAGATCATGGTGAACAAGAATTACTAACAAAATGATAATATGAATCATCAATCAAGAAAAAAAATATTATGTTTAGATATCACTTTAATACATAAGAGTTTGAACAAATTACTCCCAATTCCAAAGGGTAGAATTAGCCACACATGATGGTTGTTACAAGCAGGGAGACCAAGAAAAGAAGATTTCAGATGTTTCTCCTTGACGACTGCCTCCTCTAGGGTTTTTAACACCTTCTATTCTTCCTAATTGGATTACAATTCACTCAATGGTGGTTTCCTCTCAATCTTGTGTGTCTAGAGTTGTGCCTCAAGCCTCCTATTTAACCTAATTTGCTTGGGCTAAGTGACTTCTCGCTTGGCGTTATTGGGTTTGCCTGGGTGAGAAGCACGAAAAAGGCCCAACATTACTGGAGCAATCTCGCTTGGGCGAGATTGAGCTTGCTTGAGCGAGATTCTCTGGTGACGTTTGGCTTAGGCGGGTTTGGGCGAGTTTTACTGAGTGCTGGTATGTTTCAACTTTTCCTTTGTAACTTTGTATATTATGCTTTTGCCCAATCATCTCCATTCTTCCATTGAATCCTGAAATTAACATAAATTTAGGAGTAAATCGTTCTTATTCAAATTAAAATCACAAAATATGTAAAAATGTATAAATTCATAAATTAGTGGTTATTTTATGTTTATTTTTTTAATTAATATCCATAAGTGTCTGTATTTTAATATAAAAGATTATTGAAATCTGGCACTTATCAAATGATAAGGAGTTTTTATAAATATGCGAGGAATCAATATTTATGAGACTCTTTTAATAATTTTGTATAAGATGAATCAATATGAATGATTTTTTTATGGACATCAATGTCAATAAAGATGGAATGTTAAATGTTTTAAAACTACAAACGAGTGAAAAGGATTAACCCCACTCTCAATTTTCTTAATTGAATTATTTTACTTATTTATTTATTTTTTATTCAATTTTCATGCAAACTTATGTCAATATCTTTAAAATCAAATTATTGTACATATTCTTATACTTAGTGAGTGTTACTATTAGGATTTTAAATAATTATTCCTTGTGGGTTCGATATCCGTCCTTAGGGACAAATTATTACTTCTTACTCGGTACACTTGCTGTAAAAAAGAGTCATAAGTATAAGATTTATGTGGGGTTATAAATAGTAGGAATGAGATTTTGAGCTAGTTAAAGAATATTTTTTTATCAACATAAATGTATGTTGATGTTAAAATATTATATGTAGAGAGAGAGGAGTGACTCATATGAGAGTAGAGTTATTGGTTAAGTAAAAATTCTTTTTAGAAGAAATGATTATGTTATTTATCAAAACATGTGTTGTGAAAAAACATTGAAATAGTAAGTATTGAGAGGAAAGTTATTAGTCAAATAATATCGAGGAAGGGGCTACTATCTAGTGCCAAATCAATGAAGATTGTTGAAGATACATTTTCACTCTAGAAGGTGTTAGAATATATGGCCTTAAACGAGAGGGGGTGGTGTGAATTGTTTAAGAGGGGTTTTTGAAAACTTTTCAAGGTTTATTAAAATTCTCTGTGTGAATCCAGAACAAAAATCAAGTTTGCCAAGAATATAAGCAATAAAACAGCAAAGCAACAGAAAAACAATCGATTGTTTCTTCGAAATAATCGGTTGTTTATACCAGTAAAGCTTCAAACATAATTTAAATGAGTTTAGAGTAAGAGAGAGATACACCAACAGTTTATACTGGTTCACTCTTAAGCCAAGAGGTACATGCAATCCCCAGAAAACCATTGGGTAATCCACCAAGTAATCAAACCAGATTACAACACACTAACCACCAAAGTAGTGACCTTGAACCCTTCAAGAAACACACTCCATTTGGCAAAACACACCAAGAGTATTGATCTTGACCACCTCAAGAGCACACAACACTCCTTGGCAACACAACACCATAAATACAGTAGGTTGAGAAGGGATTACACTTGTTCACAGTACAAACTGAAATCAATACAATTGCAATCCTATTCCACTCTCTTTGAAAACCCAAAGCTTGATGTGAATGTTCAAATCTTTAAGATCAACTTTGTCACAACTGAAAAACTCAAATATCTTTCTCTTGCTTGTTTGAAAACATAAACAAACCATTTATATTTTCCAAAGATTGGTCAAAGAAATTAATGAAGGAGTGTATTCAGTTGAAAATCATTTAAAGCACATTCAACAACCAAAACAAAATTCTGTTAGGATTTTCAAAGAAACAATCGGTTGAAACCACAAAACAACCGATTGTTAGGTTTGGCAGTTAAGTCAACCAAACTAAAACAGTTTTCAACCTTTTCAAAACTCCTAAGAGTAAAACAACCGGTTGATTCGACAAAACAACAGGTTTTTTTCACTTAGTTGGAAAAATACTTTATTTTCTAAAAGGTTTTAAATCACATCAATTTTAGATTCAACAAAGGAGTGGATCACATTCTATTCTACCCAGATCCCTCCCTAAACACAGCAGCAACACCAGCCTTGCATCAAACAGATAGGATTTGGATTCTTGAAAGCACTTGATCACTCTTGATCAACAGAAGGGTGGTTAAGTAGAGTCAAACTCTTTTTCACGAACAAATAGATTGTCTAGTAGATATAAATAAGCAATAGAACAAATTATACCGGTTTACCCACAAGTCATGGGTTAGATCCAATTCTCCTTTAAAATTCTTCCTAAAGGGTTCCACTAATAAAAACTTTATTAAAAACAAGTACATAAACCACTTTTCGTTATCTCTTCTTAATCTCTCTCGAGATTAATAACTTGGGTATTCTTTTGTTATTACTTTTGGCTACAAACATATATAATAGAAGGTAACAATATTAACTATCAAAGAGAAAAAATATATAACAAGAATTCTAACATCTAGATAACTTCACAAAGTGAAGGGACAAAAGTTCCACATTTCCAATAAAACACATACACATACTCAAACTTAAAATATTATATTTCTCTGTATGTTTTCCAAGTTGAACTCTAAATGTTTTGATCAATATATAGATTTCAAGAATATGATGTTTCTTGGTGTAAGCTTAATGAAGATATCTCTTTATGATTGATATATGAAATCACTGGTCTCGGAAATGATTTTCTTGATATATATTATGATTCCATATGTAGAGCTATGTATAAAATGTTGTATATTTCCTTATGTGAGGTGTAACCTATAAACAATGAAATATTGAAAGAATATATGATATAAAATAGTAACATTGACTTTTTTTTAGTCTTATTTTGGATCATTGGATCAAGCGGTGACTCATAAATAGTTATCTTGTAGTTTCTCCAAGGGGTAAGATAGCCCCATCAATCCATAAGTTTCTCTATTTTATTATTTTCCTTAATTCCTTCACTGTGTTGAGTTCAATTACTCTTGTGTTTGTTATTATATTTTTTTTGTATGTGCATGTTCATTTTCCTCTCTTAAAAGATAGCTTTCACACTTACACAATCTTATGGATTAAACTCATGTTTAGTAGCAAGCCCCTTATATTTCTTGTTCATCTTCTTTATTGTGTTGTTTTGTTCATATTCCCATGTTTATTTTCTCATTCTACTAGCTTTCAAATTTATATAATTCCATGGATTAAGTTAATGTGTAGTGGTGAACATATGTGAGTTTCATGACTAAAGTTCTAAAAACATAAACAAATTCAAGTTTCTTATCATTAATGAAGCTAATTCAAGTTAGACTCTCATCATATTATGACTAGAGGAGTGGAACATATCTCATTGTTGAATGTAAATCCTACCATTGGGATAAGAACTTCAATATTTAGAAATCGAATCATGAGACCCTTGCTAATGAAAACCCTTGCTAATGAAGGATATCCATGGAGGATGTTGACATGGCAAGACTATGAATTCACAAGGTGCATCATCATGACAACCAACTTCGAATTATCAAATGAGAAAAAGTTGAAACTGAACTTAATTAATTAGACATAGAAAGAGATTTATCTTATTCATATAGCATGAGTTTGGAACTCAAGAATAAAAGTATTGGTATATTGCATAATTTTTGAATTTATTCGACACAAATAGAAGATAAAAATAATGAAATGATTAGTATGTTGTCATAATGAATGAATACAATGTTAAATTCTTTAGTTCAAACAACCAATGAAATCTTTCAATTGTTAGCTAATCAAATGACTCGAATTGGGGATGTATTAGTCATACAACAAAACTAAATTCCTCATAGTAAATTATTGAATAATAACCAACACCAAGATCATCCTAATAATTATATAGAAAATTGTTATGTTATAAGGGGAGGAAAAATAAGCAAAGCAAATGTTGCATCAAATCAAATGACAAACTATTTGTGAAGGAATTTAATGGGTAATGAGGTCGAGAGAATTATCAGAACTTCATAAATGAAAATATTTTAGTAATGAATCAAATGATGAAAGAAATAATGAATTAACAATATGTGAAATGGGATATTTGAACCAACCCTATTTTGTTCTCCATCCCAAAATCAGTGATGAGAACTAAATTACCAACATTAAGGATGAGAACTAAATTACCAAAGAGGATGTAAAATTCCTAAGTTTAGAAAGTTCTATGAGGAAATGAGAGATTCAACAATTGAACATATAACTCAATATCAAATAGAACGTGGAGATATGGCATTGAATGAAAATGTAGTGATGAAGTATTTTCTAAGTTCATTAAGAAAAAAAATGTTTTTACTCGATTTACAAGTTTACCACCAAATTCAATTTATAACTAGGATCAATCTGAACGAATTTTCTTTGAGAAATTTTTTAGACAAGAAAATCAAGTAATTCTTATTGATTTGATGAATATAAAAAGATGTAATAGTGAGAATATTGACAATTATCTAATTGATTTAGACAATCAAAATTGAGAGGTTATGTCCTTGAGTATGAATTGTTTCATATGGCAATAACATGGTTAGAGCTTTGGATAAGAATGAAATTAATAAATCTACCCTTAAAAGATATGGCTCAATTGGTGAATAAAGTTAGAAGAATTGAACAAATTAAGTTTGAGAAAGAGAAATATTAAAAATTTGAGAGATCAATGAGAAAAATAACATATCTAGAAACCTCAATTAATAATAAATAAATGAATGAAATGGACTAGAATGGAAATGTGCTTTATGAAAGTGATGTAATACATCAAAGATAAGGCAAAGATAAATTAGTCAATTAAACATATAGATTCAATTTAACAAAAATAAAAAATTCTTTTTATATTTTATTAATGGATAACTAAATTAAATTGAGTGATGATCATAAACTACCTTTTTAGAATTAATAAATGGGTTAAGAAAGGGGATGAAATATTGTATATATTATGGTCATTAACATTATTTTCTTTTAGTTTCTTTTGTAAATTAATTTGTATAGTTTTAAGGTGCTATATTGAGTGTGTAGCACAAAAAAAAGAAAATGTGAAGATACTGTAATATCTAAACGTAACTAATCCAAGTGTCCAAGTGAAAATCAAAGGAGATTGAATGTGGATAAAAAAAAAGCAAGAAAAGTCAAGCAACAAAAAGATATTAACCAATTCAGGCATGCAAGTGTAAATATAAGGAAATTGAAGGTGAAGAAAAAAAAGCAAGGCAAGTCTGTCAACAAAAATATATATAGTTATCTTGCTAAAAATTCTTAGAGTTGTTGTGAACGTCTACTATAGTCTTTAGAGCATTTAGTCTTTTGGATTGTGCGTGAAACCATTGTAACTATTCACTTTGTGAAGTAATATTCGTGTGAGAATTCTTCGTGCTATCTTTTAGAATGTTCCTTATTTCATTTGAGAGTTCTTAATATCAAGGGGAGGTTTAAGAAGGTGTAACCTAGATAGATGTTAATACTCGTTGTAACCTAAAGAGGTGAGAATACTTGTTATAACTAGTTGGTTAGTGGAAGTTCTTAATCAGTTGCTTAAGGAGATTGAACGTCGCTTAAGTTTGGGTGAACCAGGATAAAATCTTGTTTTGGTCTCTCATTTACTCTTGTTGTTGCCTATGTTTTAATTCTTACTAAAAGAAGATATGTTAAACGATCCTAAAAGAATGTTTCTATTAAACGATACGCTAAACTGTCTACTAGATAGTTTACTTATTTCATCCACTACAAAAAGAGTCTAAGGCTCCATTAAACCCTCACCTGTCTGGAACCAATTGTACCTACATGTGTGTGTGTGAGTGATGAAGACCTGAGAGAAAGAGCATTCCCTGACCAAGCCCAACCTTCTAGGAGGATGACCTAGAGCATTAAACAGGATCCAGGGCTAGGTCAGAACCATCCACTAGCTAGTGCCTTAGAGCCTATCATTCCTTAGAGGATCATCAGGTGCAGAGCCCATGTGATGGGAGCTGAGCACTAGCTAGTCTTTTTCTTTTTCATTTCAGTAAAATAGGTTTCATATAGCATAAATAGGAGTGTACTTAGCAACTTGGGCTTGTGCCAAGCCTATTTTCTCTTCATGATGAAGGGAAACCCTAACTTCTAGAAACTAGGTCTAGGGCTACCGTTAATTGGCTTAGCTATCGTTAATTGAGCGACAATTTTTTCACCTCTTGAGAATGGAGGTTTGAATATTATTATTCTTCATCATGAAAATAATGTGTATCTTCTTAAGCTTGCTTGGAACTTTGCTTATAGCAATAGGCCTTGATCTTTTCTCCTGAAAGCTAGGGTTCTTAAATTAAAATATGAGTTTATAATGGTTTATAGGTCTTCATCTCTCTGGCCTAAAATTAAGAAGTTTTATTCTACTGTACTTGATAATACTTCTTGGACTGTTGGTACATGTACTTTTATTAATTTCTGGAATGATAAATGGTGTTCTACTACTTCTTTAGCAAATATTGCAGGATTATCTGATGGAGCTAGCATTCTGAATATAGTCTCAGATTTGAACTGGTTGTGATTGGAATATTCCCCTGTCTTTACAACAAATGCCTTATTTTTTTAATCATATCATGGTTAGGGAGGAACATGATCTCCCTAATTAGATTCTAGATGAGTCTAGTTGTTTCACTCTTAAATTGGCTAGAACTTTTTTCTTGAAACCAGGAGTTCCCTGTGGTTGGGGTAAATTCATTTGATCTTCATATATTCCGCATTCCAAAATTCTAGTACTATGGAAAGTTTTTCATGGGCGACTTCCTACAAATCATCATATTTAGAATAAATGTTTGCATATATGTTCTATGTGTAAGCTTTGTGAAAAACATGAGGAATTTATTCAACATTTATTTTTTGAATGTTCTAATGCTTTGAATATTTGGAGTTGGGTTCGACAGATTTTTCTTACTTCTCATTTCTCTAATAAGGATAATCTTCTTTCTTTTATTAAGGGTGATGGTAGTCCTTTGGTTAAATTGATTAAGTTTGTTGTGATAATTTTTCTATTTGGATGATATGAAGTATGAGGAATTATGCTAGATTTTAGGATAAGATTGATGTTTTTAGGACTATTTCGGTAATTAAAGACTTAACTTGTCTAGTGGAAAATTCGTTTAAAGCTTCAATGAAGAATGATATGTTGGATTTCAACGTGATTAAGTGTTTAGGTATTAATACTCGTACTGGTAAAGTTCTTCCTCCTCTTCCTGTTAGATGGGAGTTTCCTTCATCAGGTTGGGTTAAAACTAACATTGATGGGACTGCTAGGGAATATCCTGGTCTTGCTACTTGTGGAGGTATTTTTCGTGGGAGTATGGAGGAGTTTATTAGTGCTTTCTCTGTGTTTCTTGAAGTTCAGACTGCTATGATTGTTCAGTTTTATGGAGTTATATATGCTATGGAGGAAGCTCAAAAGATGGCGCTTACTAATGTATGGCTTGAATGTGATTCTGTCTTTGTTTGTGTTGCATTTATTGTTAGGACTAATGTTCCGTGGATGCTTCGTAATTGATGAAATGTTTTTCTTAATTACTGTGGGAAAATCAGGTTTAGGGTTACTTATATTTTTTGTGAAGGAAATGTGTGTGCTGATAAGTTAGCTAATTTAGGATTTATTCATAAAGAATCATTTCATTGTTATAATATATTTCCATCTAGTTTGTTCTTAGAATTCTTTATGAATAGGTATAGTCTACCTATATATCGTTTTTGTTAGCATATAAGTTTTGCTCTAGTCCCTCCATATATTTTTTGTATTTTCCTTTTTTTTAATAATTTTTTCATGTGATGGCAGATGACTGTTGTTACTTAAGGTGTCAACCTAGCTAAAATGTCAAGTTGCATAGTGATGTCTAACATGAAAGCTTTTATATTAAAAAAAAGTAGGTCTAGGGGCGGCATTGACCTTGGTCAATCCCTAGAGTCGTCCCTCTTCATTACCTATTCTACCCTCCTCTCATCTTGCTCTCCAAGTCACTCCTCCCTATATAAAGGGTGTCTTTCCCCATGTAATTATACATTGGATTTTGAATAGAAAAGAAAATCTACCAGAGTGTTGAGTGAATCTTGAGTGCTCTCTTTTTGTGGGAATTATCTTAGGTGTTTCTGCACTTTAAGTGACGACTCTACACCACTCATCTTGGATTCTCCCACCACTCCAAGTGGCGTGACCACCATCATCATCCATAAACTTCATCTATCTCTTCATCTCTTTCTTCCTTGCACCATTTCCATTCCTTTTATATTCTTGTGTTCTTCTTTTCCTTTTTGGTTTTTCCATTATATGCTATAATTCTGAACCTCTTAATCATCATCACCATATGATTCTATTTTCTATTTTCTCTTTAGAAGTGAACATTCACACTTACTTAACCACATGGTTAAGTTCACGTCCAATGGGAATCTTTTTTGGGTTTCTCACCATATTCTACTTAAAAATAAAAAATCATAAACAAAGTGCAACCGATTAAATGTGCAATCTTAAAATCAGCTCATATCATGTGGTAATCAGAGCATGAATTTAATTGTGCTTATCTTTTCTAAGTTGATTTTATGCTTTAAAATTCCAACATATTTTAATTATGTCTTTATCTTCCAGCAATTTAAATTCCACTTTACAATTCAACACCTTTCAATTCAGTCTTTAAATTCCTTGTCATTTACAAATCTGTTTTTTATTCATTAAGCAATTTAAATTTTGCTTTGAATTATTTGTGATTTTTTTTACCTTACCTATTTTGCTTAAGTCTTATGTTCTTAGAGTTCTAGGAGTCCTTAAATCCATTCTATTTTTTTTTCTTTTATTTGTGAAGAACTCAAAGTAATTAGAATTTTTTTAAGTGGTAGTTGATTTAGTTCCAAACAAAGAATTCAAGTGATCATATGAATTGAATCTCAATCTATTAGAGAAAATTGAAAGTGAATTAAAATATGCATGTCAAGAAAGAGGACATTTTAAATCCATAAAAACAAAAACAAAGACAAAAACATTTTGAATGCAATTCACTTTTCAAATTCAAAATTACTAAAAAGAGGATTCTTTTTATGTGGCAATTTTTTTTTCATATTTGTGAAATTTTATCCGTCTTGCTTTTACAATTTCTAAGAAAATCAAAACTTCATAGTTAAAAGTTTAAGTAACTTTCCATGAGTCTTCATAAGTGTTTTTCTTGTTTAAGTTTTGTCATCGTCATACTTCCATTTTAATTTAGCTTTATTTCTTTAAAATTTTCTTGCTTGTCATTAAATTCTCTATGTTTTGTTGAGGATTCTTTGCATGAGCAAGTGATAAGAGCTTTGACCTCTTTCACTTGAAGTGTTGCTACCAAGTATAGACCCTTTGGCGTTTTTGAAAACCTTTCTTGAGTGATTCTACCCTTTTTTCTATCTTTTACCAAATAACCGAGTGATACATGTGAGTGAGTGAATTATTTGTTGTTAAAAACTAATTGTTTAATTTTTGTTATGCGCAAATATGCATCATTTATGCGAAAAGAAACTCTATCAGAGTGTTGAGTGAGTCTTTAGTGCTCTCTTTCTGTGGGTCTTATCTTGGGTGTTTGTGCACTTCAAGTGGCAGCTCCTCACCATTCATCTTGGAGTCTCCCACCACTCCAAGTGGCGTGACCACCATCATCATCCATAAGCTTCCTCTATCTCTTTATCTCTTCCTTCCTTCCACCATTTACATTCCTCTTTTATTCTTATGTTCTTCTTTTTCTTTTTGGTTTTTCCATCTTGTTTCTTTCTATTATATACTTTAATTATGCACCTCTTCATCATCATCAACATATAATTGTGTTTTCTCTTTGCCCTTTAGAAGTGAACCTTCACACTTACTTAACCAGTTGGTTATATTCATGTCCAGTGGGAATCTTCTTTGGGTTTCTCACCATATTCTACTTCAAAAAAAAAAAAAATAAACAAAGTGCAACCGATAAAATGTGCAATCTTAAAATCAACTCACATCAGAGAGAGAGATAGAGAGAAAAAGAGTGTGTGTGTGTGAGAGAGAGAGAGAGGGAGAGGGAGAGAGATAGAGAGAGTGTGTGTGTGTGTGTGTGTGAGAGAGAGAGAGAGAGAGAGAGAGAGAGAGAAAGAAAGAGAGTTAGGTGTTGTGATTGTATTAGGCTTTATGCGTCAAGGAATCAAACATATTAGTTCATTAAGTAAAAGAGATAGTATGAATCTAGTGTTTAATACATGTTAGTCTTCTATAAGGTCTTGAGTAGCAAGTTACATTGTGCATTGAGATATCTTCTTGACAATTTTTCAGTTTATAATACTCTTTAAAATTTTTTGATAAAGCTTTTTTCGTCATATCAAGTTTATAAAAAAAAACTAAGTTCCCCTTTAAAATGTAATATAAAGTCAACCTAGGTCAAATCCTGAGAGCACATGTTGATTGAATTCATTGTTTGGTATTCTTTCTTTCATAAATTAAAATTGGGACTTTTTATGGAGATTAGGATTGAATACAAACATAAATTTAAAATAGATTATGAAGTATCATGTCTTTAGATAAAACGACAATCTCATTTTTTAATTGAGACGCTCTATCTCTCAATTTCCTATCCTATGCTCAAGAAGGTCCCCTAGTTCCTCGGAGGCACCTTATGGTGCATTTAACTCTTTTCTTTTTAACATAAAGCAGTGATGAATGGGACGGAGTTACTACAATCAATAGCTTCAGTTGATCTTCCTTATTTTACAACTCGGATTCCTCTTCATGGGATTCAATTTTTATTTTAGTTAACTTTCACTCTAGGACATCACTTCAATTAAAGTATTTAAAGACAATCATCTAATAGACCGTCTACCAATAATTAAAATAAAGAAACTAGAAATTAAATGAAAGTGTGAAAGAGAATTTAATTTAAACTTGAAATGTATTTTAAAAGCTAAAATTAAATGGAAAAAAACTAAAATTGCAGTGAAGAACCAAAACAAAATATATATTAGATGCTTAAAATAAAACTTCATTAGATAATTCAATGAATGCATGAATGTAAAACGAATTAAAACTACAATCCATTTCTAAAGCAAAAAGTGAAGCTCTAATAAATTAGTACAAAATAAAGCAAAGTACAATCGTTAGATCATCTAGTCGACAATCATCTAAAAGGTCGTCAAATAGTTCTACTGAATAAACATGGAACTTCTAATGGAATTGTGAATGAAAGAAATATAATATTTAGAAATGTAAATGACAGACATGTAAATTGCATAAATGTAAATGACATAAATGTAAATTGTAGAAATGCAAATGACAAAAATTGTAAAGTGCATAAACGTAAATGCAAGAAACGAAAAAAGAGCATGATTGGAAATAAAAGTGCAATTGAAATGAACTGGAACTGAATTAAGTGCGTCAATTGAAAATATAAAATGAAAAATAATAAACGAATAGGAATTAAAAGGAATTGTAGTAAAGAAAAGAGATTTTAATTCTAAAAAAAGTGAAACAAAGAACGAAAACCATTATCAAGTTATCTTCAACTTTGGATTCCTTGGTAATGAAGAAAATGTTGAAGATGGTTGCTGCCCCTTCAAGACATATGTTTGATTAAGCCTTTTTTTGTAAATTTCATGTGTATGTACATTTGCTTTAAGAATGTCTTAGGTATAGTTTAGAGGTTGCTTAAGAGTAGGCTTTTTGTTGGGTAACTCACCTCTTAACCCCTGACCATGTGATAGAAGCAAGCACAAATTTTCTGAAACTATTTTTCACATGTTTTGCAAAAACATCCTTACTGCATAAAAATAAATTTGTTCTTTTCTAAATAAATGGATTCTTTTTTAAACTGATGCATTGACTAAGTCTTTCGAAAATCAGGTTTTGTGCATAAAGTATGTTGACTAAGTCTTCTCTCTTTCAAAATGACTGTGTTTCAATAGTTAAGTTTTTTTTGTTATCGTTTTGAAAAATAAATCTGTTCATTTGTAAATGAATGGATTCATTTTAGTTTGGTGCCATGTGTATCTTAAAAGCTTTTTTCGTTTTATCCCTGCACCAAAATGGTTGACTGAGTCTCCTTCACATAACAGATTCTCTAACTGTTTTTGAAAATAAATATATTCATTTTATTTTCAATCTGTTCTTTTTATAACAGCTTTAACTGTTTTTTGAAAATCTGTTATAAGTTGTTTTTCTATAAAAAGAAAACTTGTTTCTGCGTTTAAACAAGAATCATACAATTGAGAAAACAAGTTTTACAACAGAGAATTAAGGATTT
>Ga0123341_1002202_pt1 | contig 15781 bp, 7 predicted proteins | sample Turbeapinknodule_FD_89959 | JGI IMG/M metagenome (GOLD analysis project Ga0123341, IMG submission 89959) | Root nodule microbial communities of legume samples collected from Mexico - Turtle bean Mexico pink nodule | ecosystem: Host-associated > Plants > Roots > Nodule | place: Mexico: Nepantla... | reverse complement strand
TAATTGAGTTTTAGATATTGTGCTTAAATATATATTTCTAATATAAAATTAAAATTACAGAAAAATATTCCAGATAAGAATTAAAAAAAATGAAAATAACAATTTAAAAAAAGTCACCCTCTTCCCTTAATCCAAATAGCACATCACACTATAATTTCCTCTTTCTCATCTTTCTCTCTCTTTCTCTCCAAGTGTTGAAGTTGCAGGGAGAAAAATGGATTGAGAATTTTCTCTCTCTCTCTCTCTTCCGTCGTTCACTTTCCTTCGGATCATTCAGGTACTTCCTCTTCTTTTTCTCTTTCATTTCAATTTTGTTTTTGTTTTTGTTTTTGTGTTTTCTTTCTATCGGTTTAGATCGGCTTTGTTTGCACGAGTAGAACGAGAATCCACGTTCTCCGTTCATCGTTCAGTTTTCGGTTCGAGCGATTTCGTTGACATTGCACTCCAAAAGTACACACCTAACGGAGCAATAGAAGAATTTTGAGTTTCTTTTTTGTTTTTGTTTCTTTTATAGGAAATTGAATTAATTAATGTAATAAAATTCAATTGGTTTTTAGTTTAACTTATTCTCTTTGTTGTTATCTTCTTTCATGCCTTAATTGTTGGGTTGATATTTTGAGCCAATTTTGCTTCCTTCTATCTCTTTAAATAAAATCTTCGGATTTTTAGGGTTTATGTTACTGTGACTCAAAGGATTGGATCCTGAACTATTTTCGGAAAGTTATTTTGTTTTCATGTCAGATTTCTGTTTTTGGTAGTGTCCTTGGGAGTTTTAGTGATCAATCAAGCCGCTTGAGAGATTGTAAAGAAATTAATAATTGGTAATTTGGTGAATATTTTTTTAAACAAGATGTTACATTTAGTGAATCCTCATCTCAGTGAAGTTTGCGAAGCTTTTTACCATAAAGAGTTGTCTATAATAGGATAATGCACTAGATTGTTCTTATTTATTTTCTCTCTATGCGTACTCTGACTTTTATGTATTAGATATTACATAAGTTGAAGTTTGATAATTGGTATTTAGTTTATTATTTTATTTTTTTTCAGCTTCTTTGCTATGGAAGACACGGATTCAATTGCTACGCTGATAGATTCTACAACTTCGAAGATACAACAGCTGCAAAAGGCGTTTGCTGAACTTGAAAGTTACCGTGCTGTTACTCTGAACTTGAAATGGAAAGATCTAGAGGAACATTTTCATGGTCTTGAGAAAACCTTGAAGAGGCGATTTCATGAATTGGAAGACCAGGAAAAAGAGTTTGAGAACAAAACGAGGAAGGCTCGGGAAATACTGGAAAAGCGGCAAGCAGCTGTTTATGCCAAGGAGCAAGACACATTGCAGAGGCTTCAGGAGAAGCGAGATGCTGCTGTATTTGATATTATGAATGCTCGAGAAAACAGGAAGGTTTCCCCAAGCGATTTGGCTATTGTCTCTAATAGGGGTAATGGGGCACTGTGTGGGGAGGAGAAACCAGTAGATGTTGTGTCCTTTGGGGCTCAAGGTAAAGTGGAAGAGCTGGAACTTTCTCCTAAAATTGAAAATGTGGAGTTGTCTTATCCAGACTTGGTAAAACTATGTAAAGAGATGGATGCTACCGGACTTCACAAATTCATATCTGATAATCGTAAGAACCTTGCTGCTGTAAGGGAGGAAATACCATATGCATTAAGAGCTGCTCCTAACGCTGCCTGTTTAGTTTTAGATTCTCTGGAAGGATTTTACTGTACAGAAGTGTCAATTCAGGATGTAAAGAAGGATGCTAACTTATTGGGCCTTCGCCGAACATGTATCATGCTGATGGAATGTCTGTGTGATTTCCTGAGCAACTCAGATTGTGTTTCTAATGTAATTTCAGAGGATATTAAAGGCAGGGCAAAGGCAGTTGCTAAGGAATGGAAACCCAGATTGGATGCTCTTGACATGGATGCTAGCAATGGGAATTCCTTGGAAGCTCATGCATTTTTGCAACTTCTAGCAAGTTTTGGTATTGCATCTGGTTTTAATGAGGAGTAGTTATACAGGCTAATTCCAATGGTATCTCGACGTCGCCAAAGTGCTGATTTGTGCCGTTACCTTGGGTTGTCAGAGAAGATGCCTGGTGTGTATTTGTTCTTTACTTCCTTTATAGTGTTTGACAAATATCAAAACCTCAAATAAAGAATCTTAGGTTTGGAACAAAAATCTTATACAGCTAAAATAAAATGTATTTAAGTTGACTTTTATTTTTTATTCTATATACTGCGATGTCATATTATTATCTCATCTTTACGTATCTTTTTCATTGAATATAAATTTGGATTTATACTATCAGAAAAGTGTTCCTTTATGTTTGTCTTTGGTGACAATAAACGGGGCATCTTGCTCAAGTACTCTGTGCCTTGCAAAATCGTCCATTAGTAATAGGATTTTTCCAGGGCCTATGAACTTTTTAATAGTTGATTAATTGTATTTGACTGCTCTTCATGAATGAGCATGCTGGATGCTTCATGCTAAATTATTGAAAGGAAAAAAATAAAGGAAACATGAATTTTAATAAGTAATAATGACTCTTATGTTGTCATGAAAGTGATTGAAGGTTATTAAATAAGCTGCATCATTGTATCTTAGTATGTCCAAAGAAAATTAATGAATATGAATGTCAATGTTATATAAATTATCTTGAAAGAATTAAGAAAATCTTTAAAACTTATCACATTGCAAAGTAAGCAGTGGTGGACGTTAACTAGAGCAGACCTGCACCTTAGTTTCGAAGCATAATCTCCAAAATGACTTTTTACATGCACACACAAATGACTTTAACATCTGTATTAGTGAAGTAACTGAGCTATTGCATCTGTTTATTTTAATTTTTAATGATTAATTTAGCTTTTTCATGTGCAGGTGTCATCGAAGTTTTGGTGAATAGCGGGCGGCAAATTGATGCTGTTAACTTGGCTTTTGCATTTGATCTTACAGAACAATTTTCACCCATTACTTTACTGAAGTCTTACTTGAAGGATGCTAGGAAAACTTCTTCTCCTGTCAAAAGTGTTAACTCATCTCCCACTGCACAGGTAAGTTGTTGAGCATCTGTTTTATTGAGAAATTTCCCCTCTGTTGTTTCTTGTAGTAATTTGAACTGGTGTTCTGAAATGTATTTGAGTTCTTCACACTTTTATGCCCACTTTCTATTGAAGTTGTCTATAATTTTATAGTCCTTGTGAAATTTTGAGCCTGGTAGTTACAAAGGAATGATTGTATTGAAAATGATTTTAGATTGTTGTCAAAACATATTGCAGAATGAAAAAAGTCCTCTGGTTGAGGTGCAATCTTAAGAGTTCTTTCCCAATTTTACTATGCTTCTATGTTTGTTTACTTATTTGATTTGATTAGGAATTTGGATTAGGTTATTCATTGAATTGAGGTGCAATATTTTAAGGTCTTACTGGATTAATTTCATGCATAAATGACTACAATATGTTACAAAATATGTTCTGGAAAATAAGATAAAAGAGGGGGCAATCCAGTGCTGAAGTTCTCACAGTGGGGCCTGGGGTACACAGACCAAACCCAGCAAGCAGAGAAAAGGAGATTTGAACTCATGACCTCTCTAGGTGACAGAGCTGTAATGTCACTGCTGCACTGCTCGGAGGCTCATGCTCACCCTCATAAATAAGCTCAGAAAATAGAAATATAAATTAAGTTACATTTGAAATTTTGCAATAGGATTTTGTTAGTCTCTCAGATTATGATTGCCTGCCTTCCTATGGCTTAATTGGCCTTCGATTGTTCTTCTTCTACTCTTAGTTTTTCCAGAGCCCTTTCAGCCCTAAAAATTCACATCCCCCCATGTTCGTTTGTTAAACCAGTTTCAGCCCAATGGTTTACGTATCCCCCCATCTTTGTGATTTTAATATTTGTTTGACTATGCATCTTTCAATGCAAGAAAGCATTTCCTGTTGCCCTAGGTTTTCAATTTCAAATTCTGATTCCAACACTTCTGCCTCCATTTCTCTAAGGCCATCTCCTGCATGTGATATCACAGCTTTGACAATCAAAGTAGCAACTTCCCAGCTTATGAAACTTCACAAATAGTGTGTGATCTGTGTGCTTTGAGAGTACCCTTGTTTCTTTAAGGACTTGTATATCTCTTCAAGCCTCCATGTAGATTCTCTTCAAGGGCTATTTAGGAATGCATTGTTGACATGTATCTGCTGCAGTGATGTATCCAGATTTGCAACAATCGAGAGAAGCACTATCACTACTAAAATTTTCTGCAGGTGTGAATGTATGCGAGGGTTGATGACTCATGGGATAAGACCAAGATGGTTGGGGTAGAATGGTGCATGAAGGATTTGCTTGTAATTGCCTTTATGATAATTCTATTAATTTGTCTGAGTATTAGCTTCTGTCATAAGCCAAACCAGCAAAAAGAAACACAATTTTGTTCTGTAAATTTGTCTGATGGAAGTAACGAGATTTTACATTGCCTCAGTTGAAGCAACGGGGACAAAAATGCTTTGATTCCAAAAAAAATAGAGGGATGAGAAGTTAGTCACTGTCTTGGTTTGTGTGAATGCATGACAGTAGCATGTTTTGGTGTCTCCATTAGGTCCTTATTTGTATGCTTGAAGATGCCTGGTGTTGATGTTTGATTTTAAACCTGTTTGTGTGAATATATTATGTCCCTTCCGTGACATTCCTAATTTCTTGGCACTATCTCAGATTGATGTTAATGAGCGAGAGCTGATTGCACTTAAGGCTGTAATTAAGTGCATTGAGGATCATAAACTCGATGAGCAGTATCCTCTGGATCCTCTCCAGAAACGAGTGAGCCAACTGGAGAAGGCGAAGGCTGACAAGAAAAGGGTAACTGAAGCAACAAAACCTCAACCGAAGAGACCCCGTGCTAACAGTGCTGGATATGGTCCACGTGTCACTAACTTTCCATCTGACAAAACTTGCTATGCTAGAGTTGCTGACAGGTATCCTCAATATGTGTATGACCGATCTTACATGTACCCTGGACCAACTGACAGTCTCTGCCCCCCTCTCATGGCTTCTGCAACTTATAACTTCTCTCCTAATCCTGCCAACTACTTTGGGAATGCTTATCAGTACCAACCTACATATCTCCACTAGTTAGCATGCACCAAACATGGTGAGCAGATGACCAAGACCCCCTTTGTTTAATATTTAGTCTTAAGTCTTAACCCTTAAGCTGTTGTATGTTGTACTTTATCTATGTAGTTTTAAGAATCTCTCAAACAGATCAAATCTCATCTTCAAATTTTAACTTGTGTACTAGAACATATTCTGATCCTCTAATGTATGCACCCTGTTCCCTTTCTACTATATTTTCTTTTTTCTTAGATCTCTCTCTCTTTCTCATTTTTCACTGCTTCTTGGGAACTACACTTTATGACTGAATTCATGTTTTATCTCTTTTAAAGTGTAGAGTATATGAGTAAACCAAAAAAATAGATAATGTTAACATGTCTTTTATTGAAAATAAAACAGTATAAAAAAGTAATACACTGTAGAGTTTTTTTAGTTAATTTCAACAGCCACCTCTTGGGCATTTCTCATTTATTTTGAAACTACAAACTCCAAGTTTTTGTACCAAGTATTCAAATTTGACTTAATGTCAATAGATTGATTCTTTGTTTTGCAGTATAACAACTTCACTTTTGCTTATCTATGGACGGGAATAAAAGTAACATCCTACTATACTCTAACTCTAAAGTGTTTTCAATGTATCTAATAACTCGTTTGGTAGCTTGAAAATATACTTCACTTGCAGAATGCATAAACCTTTGAAATATACTTTGTTTACAAAAAACATGTTATGTTTAGTTGTAATAAGATATATTAAGCAATCAATCCCATTTTTGTAAAGCTTTTGATCCATTTTATCATCTCCGTTATCCTGCCAAAACTTCCCATTTTAGCTCACTAGAGATGCAGTGCATTTGTATTCCTCCATATGAAACTTATTTGTTATTTCCCTTTCATACTTCTTTTGGCAATTCAAGATTATACCACAATCTTGTTTCATCTCCATTTTCAAAAAGAAACGCATCAAGCTAACACCATTCTTTTCAAACATTTTGGAGCATTTCAACTTTAAACTGCTTTATAAACTTCTCGTTACTCCCAACAAATCATTAACACAGACAATAATAATGATTAAACTTGCATAAACAAACTTTACATATAATGCAACTTCACTTAGAATTTTGACAAATGCAAACAGTTTTGACAAATACAAGATTTGTTGTATTAGACCTTAAAAGTTTGTTAAAACCTTAAGGACCTTTTTCAACTTATAAACTTATTCCTCCTCTTTGTTGATTTTAAACTCCTTTAGACTACTTCATATGAATATATTTAAGTAAATAACCATTTAAAAAAATATATTTTATATCCCAATGATTAACTTTTTACTCTTTATAACAAACAATATTCATTTTATCAAAATTTGTAATTGGAAGAAACATATGAAAAATTCGCTTCAAAAGTTTGAGCATAGTCTTTCACTATCAATCTTGTTTTGTATTTATTCATATAACTATCTTAATTGAGTTTGACTTTATAAATCCATTTAACTCCTCTAGGTTGTTTGTGTTGAGGTTTTTTACTAATTTTGAAGTCTCATTTTCTAAATCATTTTTAACTCTTATTGACATTTATCCATTGTTGTTGTGACACCTTGACCCATCATTGGCACAAGACCCAAAATACAACCTAAATGGATGAATGACTTTGTAGTGGGATAGACCCAAAGACATTTTAATGTTCTGGTATGTTTTGTTTTCCTTTTATTAATGGTTATTGTTATGTGATGCTTTATCCTTTAAGTTTGTAAGACCCACGACCCACTTATACCCTTTTAAAGGGTACTATCAGATACGAGAAAGGCAGAGAAAAATTTGGTAACCCTAGTTTTAATATTAGCTATAGCAAAAGCCTAACAGAATTTGATGCTTTCATTGATTTCCCATGCTTCCCAAACCACCAACGAAAGATCTGAAATAGGTCTTACACAACATCTAGGAATGCCTTACGGTGATTCAAATCTAAATAAAAGAAAACAACAATCGACAATCTACACTAGATGCAAGGAATGATCACCTTCATTCTAATTTCACATCCCTCCTTGACCAAGTAGCATCCCTTTCTCATTCTAAGAATAAGCTACCACTCGTCAACCACCAAGCCAACCCTCATTTAAATCAATCCCACTTCCAGTATCAACACCCTCCACCCACTACACTCAGACCACCGGCACTCAACCTACCCTTCTTTGATGGCAACAACCCATTGGATTGACTCTTTTAAGTAGACCAATATTTCTCCTTCTATCAGATACCGCTAGACTAGTGTGTACCCATGGTTACATTTCATATGTAGGGAGAAACTCTTTCTTGGTTCAAATGGTTGCTTAATAATAATAATCTGTTAATAGATTAACAATCATTCACACGGTCCTTGGAGCTCCATTTTGGCCCATCAACATACACAAGTCACCAAGTAGAGTTGTTTAAACTCCAACAAACAACTTCAGTTACTGAATATCAATACCATTTTGAACGACTATGCAATTGTATTGTGGGTCTCACTTCAGAGACTACACTTAACTGCTTCATTTTTGGGTTGCATATTGAGATACGCACATTGAACCCATATTTTATATCCCAAGCATTGGTCTAGCAAAGCTAATTGAAGACAAAATTAGGGATTCAAAACCTAAATGATGAGCATATATTTATTTACACTCATTAGCTTTAATCATAGATTATTGGATTATAATAATAAATAAATTAATTATTTTAATTAATATTCATATAATTGGGTTTATTTGGGCCTTAAACTATTATTTTTGTTAATTTTTTGTTTTTAGAGTAAATGAGACAAATATGCAAAAGTCTAAGTTGCTTCTTGAATCAAAACAGAAAATAAATTCTGAGGAGAAGAAAGAGAAAATAAAATTTACAATATCTCAGAAATAAAATTGGAAGTAAATCTTCTACAAAGTATAAGAAATCTGGAAAGTTGGAAATTGTTAACAAAATCTAAACTACAATATTTTCCCAAGATCCTTAGAGCATACAAGCCTATAAAGACACAAGCCTCAAGGAGAAAGGAAAGAGCTTCACAGGATTTTCTTAGTTTCTATTTTTCTTTGTAATTCTTTTATTTTGACTCCGCATGGAAGACTAAACCTTTTTGGTTGATTCCTTTGTAATTCCCCATTGAGTTTTGAGGTTTTGTTCAATAAAAGTTTCATTTTTAATTCTCTATAGCAGTTGTTTTTAATATTCTAATCTCTGGGAAAGCTGGTTTTTGTGAGAGGTTGTACATGAACGCATGATTGAGAGTCTTCCTTATCTTAAACTTTGGTTTCTCAGTTAGTGCACATTGTTCTAATTAATTTCTTGGGCGCATGATTCAAGAGAGAGGAGATAAGCATTCTCATGGAGTATACACATGGAACAAAGTGGGTACTGATTAAACCCCGTAGACGCATGCTTTACTTGTGAGTTTGAGTTGAATAAGATTGACGCATGTTCAATCAGGTTTAGCTCTGTTGGAGGATTGAGAAATGATTAATCTTTAGAGAACCTGTGAAGAATTCAATGGTGGAAGAACTTAGAGATCAACCACTTTTTATTTTCTGTTTTAATCTCTTATATTTTCTGCATAACAATCTTAACCGCTTTTTATTATATTATTATTGTTATTGTTAACTCTAAACACCGATTTACTGATTTTACTATTGGATTCATTGGAAGACGACTTGGGATCATCAGACCACAATTATACTATCATCTCTCTAGTGTTAGACAAGTCTATGCTAGAATCATATTAATTTGACAACAAAACGACAACTATCACTAAACATAACCGCTTTCCCTTACCTTACCACATACATCCTTCCAATAGCTCATCAACAACAAACACATCTAAGCCTACTATTGTTCCCCTGACAACAACTACTATACCCATAAAACGTTTATCCATATCTCAAATGCAAGAAAGAAGGGTCCTAGGATTATGCTACAATTGTGATGAAAAATTCATTTCGGGTAAAAAATGCACTACATCTTATTTTTTACTACTACTGGATGACCCAGAAACCACAGCTGAATCCACGGAGGATATTCCCTCATCTGTTGATTACACTAACACTATCCACTTTCACCTTTCACCCCAAGTCCTTACAGGAACCATTTCACCAAAAACTCTCAAATTCACAAGCTTAATTCAAACCTTTGAGTTACCGTTTTGATTGACTCAGGCAGCTATCACAACATTCTCCAGCCTCGCATTGCCCACCATTTAAACCTACCCATCTCACCCAACCCACCCCTATCCGTAATGGTTGGAAATGGCACTTTCATTAAATGCCAAGGAATTTGCCCCCTAGTGGACATCTCTCTCCAGAAATCCACATTCACTATTCCCTTCTACCTTCTCCCCATTGAAGTTGCAGATGTTTTGGGCATTGACTGGTTAAGTACCTTTGAGTCCATTAAGGAAGATTTCTCAGTACCTAATATCGCTAACCACCAAATCACATTATAAGCCCACACTTTATCCACACCACCAACTCACCTATTTTGTCAATACCTACCCACCAACTCTATTTCTTCCTTACACCTTTTACATGTGAAACCCCAGCCCATGTCACCTTTATCCGTAGACATCGAAATACATAATCCATCATCCCCACTATAAACTCTTCCTGCACCCATCCAATCTCTCCTCCAACACTACCACAATATCTTCCAGAGACCTTATGGGTACCACCCTAAAGACCACATGACCACCATATTCCACTTTAACCTTAAACAACACCCATCAAAGTTAAACCATGTCGCTACCCTCATCACCACAAGGAAGTTATTACTAAAATCATTACTGAGATGCTGCAAGAGGGTATTATTAAACCCAATATTGGCTCTTTTTCTTCACCACTTATCTTAATAAAAAAAAAGATAAGACATGGCGTTTCTATGTTGATTACAAAGCCTTTAATGCAACCACAATTCGGGATCACTTTCCCATTCCTACTATCGATGAATTGCTAGACGAGTTAGGCTCAGTTACAATTTTTACTAAAATAGACTTACACTCAGGGTACCACCAAATCTTACTTGTTCCAGAAGACACTCACAAAACAACTTTTCGCACTATTGATGACCACTATGAATTCTTAGTCATGCCATTCGATTTAAGTAATGCTTCTTCTACTTTTGAGGCAACAATGAATGATCTTCTCAAACCATATCTTCGTCGGTTTGTCCTAGTTTTTTTTATGATATTTTAATTTACAGTTCTACATTGCAAGGTCATATTGTTCATTTGAAAGCTATATTGCAAGTTCTTCAAAATAAAAAATTCTTTGCTAAGTTTAGCAAATGCATTTTTGCAACCGCTCAAGTGAGTTATCTAAGTCACATAATTTCTGCTCATGGAGTCAACCCAAATCCAGAAAAAGTCAGTGTCATACACAATTGGCCTCAGCCACGATCGTTCATGGAATTGAGGGGTTTCCTTGGTCTCACCTGATTCTATAGAAATTTAATAAAGCACTACGCCACTCTCGTCACTCTCCTCACCGACTTATTGTAACACCAAAAATTTACATGGTCCGAGCTTGCACAACAAGCATTTGAAAAGCTGAAAATACACACATCAAAAGTGTCTACCCTACACTTTCCAAACTTCAAGCTTCCCTTTGTGGTGTAAACAGATGCCTCAACAGTGACAGTGGGGGCAGTCCTCAGCCAAACAGGATATCCACTAGCATTCTTTAGGAAAAAGATGAACCTCAAACTCCAAACATCCCCGGTAAGTGTCCGTGAAATGTATGCAATCACATAATCAATCAATAAATGGCGTTAGTATCTCATAGGCCAACATTTCTAGATCATTACAGATCAAAAGAGCCTAAATACCCTCCATTCCAAACCATACAAACCCCATAACAACAGAAACAGACAATAAAGCTATAAGGTTATGATTTTCAAATTATTTACAGACATGGAAAGGAGAATGTTGTTGTTGATGCTCTTTCACATCAAGATTCGAACCATTCACCCATACTATTGGCAATTTCATCCCCTAAGAGATACAACAAATTTTTAAGTCCATAGAAGGCCAACAAATAATTCAAGCATGCACAGGGAGTCAACAAAATCCAAACCTTTTTCTCGACATGCCAGAGGTTGTTATTTTTTCGCCACCAAATTTTTGTTCCATCAACAAACAATTTTCGCTTTTGCATAAAGCACGAATTTCATGCTGCACCTTTGGCTGGCCACTCTAGCATTAAACCAATACTGAAACACATTGTTGCTTCCTTCTATTGGCCGAAATGGACCCGAGACGTACACCGCTTTGTTCAACAGTGCTTCACATGTCAAAAAGACAAATACATGCCAACCAAAATCCAGGGATTACTCCAACCATTACCAATTCCAAATCAAATATGGAAAGATATATCAATGGATTTTATTATGCAATTACCCGTTTCAACATGACACTCTATTATATGGGTCATCTACGACAAACTCCCAAAGTACGCACACTTTATAGCCTTTCCAACTCAATTCATGGCCCAACAACTAGCCAAACATTTTTTTGTCGAGATCTACTGCCTCCATGGAATACCAAAAACGATTGTATCTAATAGAGACCCTTTGTTCGTCAGTACTTTGTGGAGACAATTGTTCACAGCATAAGGCACTACATTAAAGTTCAGTTCATCATATTATTCCCAAACGGATGGCCAAACAAAGGTGCTTAACCAAGGATTAGAAGCTTACCTGAGTTTTTTCGTGGGAATCCAACCTTGTAAGTGGTATCAATATTTGAATTTGGCATAACTGTGGCACATTACCACCCACCATTCGACAATAGAGACCTCCCCATTCTACGCTATGTACGACTGGTCACCACCGACCATCATCGACATGCTACACTCTCCACGCGTAGGTGCAACCATCCCTGATATATTGTCATTGCACACCATCATCCTCCACGAACTCAAGGAAAACTTACAACGAACATGCCAGCGCATGTGTGACCAAGCCAACCGCCATTGTGTCGACAACAACTTCAAACCCGACGATTGGGTTTGGGTACGCCTCCAACCCTACCGACAAGACTCCATGGAGCATCGTTCGAACCAAAAGCTAGGTCCGCTTTTTTCTGGACCATACCTAATCCTCCGTCGCATCATTGTTGTTGTGTATGAGCTCCAACTGCCGTTGATGGTTCGTGTTCACCCCGTCTTCCATGTCTCACTCTTTCATCCATTCAAAGGGTCTCACGATGTCTTTGAACTCCCAGCTACTAAAAAGCCAAACTCCCTCTCTCTGCAAACACATAACTTAACCCAACACCTAATACCTAACTATTTGAATGCATCGCAGGAAGGAGCCAATACAAACACACCACGTCATCCACGCTCAGAGTGTGCCAACTTCTAAGACCTCGAGCCCAACAAAACCGTGTGTCAGAACGCTCCACTCACACCTAAACGTAATTCCTAAATGGTGCCTCCCCCTCCTAAACCTAAATCCCAAATGACGCTCTCCCTACTTAAACATAATATCCCAACGACCATTTTCCCACCTAACCCTAATAGCCAACTCAAATCACCCCTGGGGTCCACGTACATAACAAATTTCCCCTTTCCACCAACGTCACCCAACCACCTAATCCTAATACTCTAATGATTCCTCCCACACTTAAACATAATAACCAGTTCAATCTCACCATTGTAGCCCACATCGACAATACATCCCCATTTCCCTCCAATGTCACCCCACCGACTAAACCTAATACCCCAACCGTCCAACTCTAGCGCATTGACTCCCATGTAACTTAATTACCTTATACAACCCCTTTTTCCACCAACTCAACCACATCAAACATGCCCATGACCCAACAAGCTCTAGAGGCCCAATTGACTCTAGGACTCCACTTTGAGGACAAAGTGTTTTCTTGGACAGATAGTATTGTTACACCCTGACCCAACATTGGCACAAGGTCCAAAATACAACCTAAATGGATGAAGGACTTTGTAGTGGGATAGGCCCAAAGACATTTTAATGTTCTGTCATGTTTTGTTTTCCTTTTATTAATATTTATTGTTATGTAATGCTTTATCTTTTAAGTTTGTAAGGCCCACGACCCACTTATACCCTTTTAAAAGATACTATCAGATATGTGAAAGACAGATAAGAATTTGGCAACCCTAGTCTTAGCTGTAGCAAAAGCCTAAGAGTTATCTTTCAACTTTTTAAAATTTTGTAAGTTAAACACATTGTATATTTGATAAATATTAGTTAAAGATCTTGTACCTCTAATAATAATGTCATTCACTACCCAAGGAATCCGAAAATTGCTTGTTTATTTTCTCCTCCTAAATTCATTATTGATCTTCCATGAACTTGACATATTCACTCACAAGAATTTTTTATTTTGTGATTGAAATATTTTTTAGTTATCAAATGAAAATATTAAGTTCTGTCTTGTCAAGTTTGTCTCTTTTAACCTATGATACATAAGGGAAACAAACACAACCAAATAATTTTAAATTTTTTAAGTCTTGTATGTACATAAGCCAACTTTCAAAATAGGTTTTTTTTTTCTAATAACTTTGGTATCTAACCCTTACATCATTATGTTGTTGGAGTGTAAGACACATTGAGTTGATGTTGAATGTTAGCTTCTGCACAAAACTTATCAAAAGATATTATTTGTATGTTCCTTCCAATTGTTAGACACTATTTCCAACTTGTAACAACTTTGAGTCTTCACTAATATTTTATATTTCTAGAAAATATTAGCAACTCCCACACTTGGATTTATAGAAATAAATTTATAAATATTTGACCTAATTATCAATAAATATAATATTCATTATCATTTAAATATTATACTCTTGTAAGTTCCTCAAAATATATGTAATTAATTACTATTTTTGAGTTGCTTAATAAGAAAATGATTTTGTGACTAACTTACCATATTGAAAAGGCACACAATCAACTAACTTGTCTTTAAGTATTAAGAGAAAATTTATCAATAAAGTTTTTTTTTTCATATATAACAATATGACAAGGTAGAAATATCCAAGTCTTTGTGCCATAGATGAACATTGGTGGTTGTACTTAAAAAAGTCATTTGCTCATGATATGTAAGATTTACAACATAACTTTGATCTCTTATTTTCATTTGAATTCGTCTTTACCTTTGAAATCTTTTATTAAACACCAATTACCTTCAAATATAATTTTAAAGTCTTTCTTCTACAAGCTATGCAACACTAGACAAATTTGATCAATAGATTAGATACGACGTACTAAGTTTTCAATAACAATGGTCATTTTCCCATTGATTGAGACAAAATCACCATTTTTAATTTTTAATTTGAAAATAATAGTTTTGTCCAACTTTTTAAAAATATTTTAGTCAATGATTATACAATTTATGCAACTATTATCTATTAACTCATTAAGAGTTAGAAGTATTGTTTGTAATAAAGCATGTCGCAACAAATAATTGTTCATTTTTTTTTTTGTTTTTCACGTTACCTATACCTTATATGATCTAGACTGCAAATTCTTCTAACATGCCTCAAATTACCACATTTTTTAATACTTGATATCTCACATTCACCAACATTTTCTTTGAGGACGAGTTGCCTTTTTGTAATGCATACAAAGAGGAAAGATCTCACCTTGCTACTTGTTGGATCCTTCGAGTTTTCTGTTCTTCCATTTATTGTTCCTGATGAATTTTGTTTTTTCGTAAGAAAAACATCTTTCTTTTTGTTCTTGTGTTTGTAGAACATTGACTAGTTTTTTCAAGGTGATTATTGAAAGATATTTTGACTCATCCAATATTGATATCTTTCATTCATACTTTTATGAGACAATAATCATGATTTTTTGCACTATTCTTTTATTAAAAAGTTTTTCCCCTAGGAAACAACATCTTATTTATAATGCTTAATATTGATTTATCATAACCTTTAATTTTTTATTTTATTTTTATGTTGTACACACTGAAATTTTGTCTAAGTTAAGCAATTACATACTTTTAGTTATTTCACAACCTTTATATCTTAATTTTAGATAATCTGAAATCCTTTCGGAAAACTTAAAAGTTTATAATTACTGTAAAAATAATTTTCAATACAACAAAGAATAATTTTTAGTTTTAGCTTTTTTTTTTTTATCTTTCTATTTATGTATTTATTTATTCGGGACAACCATTGGCTTTTCAAGTAATTTAAAAACTTCATAGTCTTTTACTACTGCCCCAGATACATCTAAAGCTTCAACATGAATAGTCATAATTGCATATAATAAAATAAAATTGACGTAGCAAATTAGGAATTCAACATGCAAGCAATCTTATAAAGTTAAACCTCTAAATGAATAAACAAAAAAAAGTTTGTTTATCTTATTTCAGTTAATAAGTTCAAATGATAAGAACAATTCACTCAATTTATTTAATAAAGGCATTTTTTTTCCAGTGATTTTTTTTATCACTACTAAAATATCTTACTAAGGGATAAATAAGGTGTTTGATTGGTATGTACTGAAAAACCAAACATAAAAGTAACAAAGGTAAATTGATAAGTAGGACATGGAAAGTTTTCAACCAATTAAATAATATTTTATGCAGCAGAAATTTACTTGCATTCTCAAATTTGCTTTTATACTTTATGTTTTAACCTTTAATTTATCGACATAGAAATTATTATATGTGATATATTGT